>Ga0256828_1000089_pt1 | contig 58578 bp, 69 predicted proteins | sample CV88metaG_FD_185993 | JGI IMG/M metagenome (GOLD analysis project Ga0256828, IMG submission 185993) | Hydrothermal vent microbial communities from East Pacific Rise, Pacific Ocean - CV88 | ecosystem: Environmental > Aquatic > Marine > Hydrothermal vents | place: Pacific Ocean: East Pacific Rise...
TTTTAAAAGATTATTAATGGAAGTTTTTGAGTTTGAAAAAGAACCAAATGAAATTTTGAGAGTTGCAAGAGAAGGAAACAATATCATACTCCGTCACAGATATAGAGAAGATATAATCATCAACATCTATGAATTAGCACATAAGTGTAAAGAATGGGCTTGGAAAACAGAGAATGTTAGGTTAGAGACTGGAAGAATGTATGGACTTACAACAGAAGCACATAATTGTCGTATTGATGTGTATAATGGTCATAAATTCTATTTTGATGGACGGTGGAAGGATTTTACAGCAAATACAGAACCAGAAGCAATCTTCAAAGCTTGTATTTGGATTTATAAAGAAACTAAAAACCTTAAGAATTAATTAAGGGCTTTTTAGTTGTAATTTTTCTATAAAATGAAAAAGGAAAATATATCATGACAAAAGAACAAGTAGAGAAACATGGGGAAGTTATTAAATGGTTTGTTGACAATCCAGATAAAGGGGTTTGGACAAAAAGATTTAATAGTGATGATGACGATTGGACATTAATTGCTGAACCTAGTTGGTTGACTAATTGGCAATATATACAAAACGATGAAAAAGCTGAGTTACGTAAACAAGTAGCAGATGGTGCAATATTGCAATATTACGATAATGGTAAATGGAAAGATGCTACACACATTAGTGCAACATTTAGTGAATGTAAGTTAGAAAATTTACGTATTAAACCACAATTTAAAGTGGGTAGTTGGGTAGTTAATATAAAGTATAAAATTATTTTTCAAGCTACAAAAGAATGGGTAATTAAACGTCCAAACGGTAATACCCATTTTACAGGTAAAGACGAAGATTTCATATCTTGGGAGCCTAAAAAAGATGAATTATGTATATTTTGGAACAATCACACACCTAATGAATATATTATAGCTCACTATACACATGTAGTAAATATAACTGATGCTAGTATGTATAGTAAGGCTTATTGGGATAATGTTGCTCCACTTGAGTTTATTAAAACATTAAAGGAAAACCGTACTAAATAACATATTTAATGCTTTAATAGATAAAGTAAAATTATAGTAACTCATTTTTTAAAGCATGGTTAGCTTATTTATCTATTTTAAGCATAAATATAGATATACTTGTAGATATTGCAGCTTTTATTAACTTTAATTTATCTTCATGGTTTATACATCTAAATATTATATTATTACCATTATCTTATGACTACTATTTACACATATAAAAAGGAAAGTAAAATGACTGTCAAAAAAGCTATTAAGAAACTTAAAATAATTAAGAAGAAATACGGAAATATAGATATTGGTTATATAGAATCAGGATTAGGTAATTACGGTCAAAGCAATATCAAATTTCTTGTCAAAGACTGTCAAAGATATTGGCAAGATTATGAAGAAAAAATTGTAATTATGGAGCAGAAATGAATACTAAAACAGTAGCAGGTATTGAATATTCACTACCACAAGTATATTTATTACAGGAAACAGGTATCGGTACAGCAGAATATGCAGCTCGTACAGCATATGATAGCTTCGATAAAAGTGAAAATACTATAGTAAAAACTATAAATGAAGAAGTTAATGCAGAAGCAAGTCCAGTAATGATAAAAGAGGCTTATTCGGATATGCTAAACAATATTGAACACTCAGATTTACTTGACTCTTTAGCTTGGGTACATCATCATCATAGTGTTCTTGAACATGCTAACCTTACATACCTTATCAAAGGTACAAATCGTGGTACACTTCAAGAACATGCTCGTCACCGTATTCAAGCTATCACAGTACAATCAACTCGTTATACTATGTCGCCTATTATTAATGCTTTTGTAGCTACTATGCATAAAGGTGGGTTACCTGAATTTACAAATATACTTGATAAATTAGATTTTTTAACTATTACAGATTTTGCAGCTAACTTAGAGATAAAGCATATTTGGGAAAAACTAGATTTACAACTAATGGAGTTAGGTGAAGAAGAGTTCTTAAAATTGGCATTATCTAAATCAAACTTAAAAATATATAATGACTGTTTAAATACACATACAACAGAAGAAATGTATGATTTACTACAAAGAGGTAAATCTAAACGTAATGTTGGAGACAATTTTAAATGGATTGTTACAGATAATTGGAAAGTAGATATGGTTGTCACTTTCAATTTAAGAAGTTTGAAAAACTACTTTACTCTGCGTGAGAGCGGTGCGGCATATTTTCAGATACGATGGCTTGCTCAGGAGATGATGAAGGTTACTCCAAAAAAATATCTTGATTTAATTGTAAAGAATAAGTAATGTTTAAATTTAAATACGCATGTGAATACTGCGAATATGAAATTCTAGCTCTTCTAACAGAAGTATCCGAAGTTTGTCCAGTTTATAATGATACTGGAAATACAAGGCCAAATATTGAAATATATAAATGTACTGATTGTATACATTACATAAATAATGATGAATGTAATCTTGCGTTAGGGTACAGCATTAATGACATAAAATGCCCAAAAACATGTAATAGTAATATGTAGAATAGCTATAAATTTTTTGTAAAAAGTATACAAATAAGACAGACATAAAAAAAAAAGGAAAATTATGAAACTAACAACAGCTAAAACAGTGATTAAAACAAATATCAATTCACAAATTAAAGGCAAACCTACACAACCATTAGTTATTGCAGGTAGTCCAGGTCTTGGTAAAACTCGTACTATTGAAACAATTACTCGTGATTTATCGTTAGGCCTTGTTCATTATAGTGTGCCTGAGCTTACATCGGAACTTTTAAGCGGGTTAACAACACTTACGTATGCCTAATATTTAATTTACTATGATGAAAATAAACAAATGATAGTAGTAAATTAATGAAGGAAAACGTATTTAAGTTACAGCCCCTTCATACCGTGAGGTATGTCGAATAATCTCTCTAATTGCTGGAAACTCCTTAGAGCCTTAACACCACAATATATCAGAAATGAGTATATGAAGGTTTGAAAAGTTAAGGATTGGACAATCAGCAGCGAAAGAAGGTATTTAATAGTCGATTAATACTGATTATGGTATACTCTTATATATAAAGGAGACCATATGAAAGTATACAATTACACATACATTGAAGACAAAGAGTATTTTAAAATATTAGTAACTAGGTTAGATGATACTTCCTACTTAAAAGAAATTCTAGTAGATAATTCTATTAAAGAATTAGTTAAAGAAAGAAATATCAGGATAGTAAAGTCAGGGTACGCTGTATTAAGAGGTAAAGGATGTTTCTTTTTACATCACTTAGTACTAGGGCATACAAGTAATATGTCCACAGTAGTGGATCATATAAACGGTAATAGACTTGACAATCGAAAATCTAATTTGCGAGTACTACCACAAGCAGATAATGCTAACAACAGAACTAAAAATTCTCGATGTAATACAGGAGTTGTAGGGATAGCTAAAAGAAGTAAAGGTAATTATAATTACTTCAGAGCTACCGTCAGTGATAGGGTTACTATTGTAGAAAATAGTAAAGCTAAGTCACAAACAAAAAGATATTCTAGACAATTCAATATTAATAAACTCGGTGAAGACGAAGCTATGAAACAAGCAAAAGCTTGGTTAAAGCAGAAACGTACTGAGTTTGGTTATGTGTAAAGAGATTATTAAACCGGACCCGTTCAACGACTAGTCGAAAGACGTAGAGTTCAAGTGAACTCGAAATGGGAGAAATCTTGATTTATTTATAAAATTCTGATATACTGTTAAAAATTCACAAGGAAATTAAGTATGCCAGAAAAAGAAATACATGAACAACAACCAGAAATATGGAAAGCACTAAAATCTCCTTATAATGTGAAATATTCTGTATCTAATAAAGGTCGTCTTAGGGTAAAAACTAAAAATGGCTATAAATATAGAACAGGTTCTTTAACATCTAATTATACACACACTAAATATGTTAAGGTGACTGTTTCACATAAAGGTAAAAGTAAAACATTAATGATGCATAGGTTAGTTGCAGAGGCATTTATACCAAACCCTGATAATAAACCTATGGTTAACCATAAAGATTTAGATGGTTCTAACAACAAAGTAGAAAATTTAAAATGGGTAACAGCTTCTGAAAATATGCAACATTCGGCTGATAATAGAGATAACAAACAAAAAGAATTAGCAGAAGCTAACAGATTACGCACAGTATTTAATAATAAATTTTTAGAAAATAAAGATTTAATTGGTACAGTACTAACTGGGAGAACTCTAATAGGGATTTGTTATCTACCTAGTAAAGCTATAGAATGGCATGGCATGTTTGCGTGTCATAAATGTTTAAAAGAGTTTAGTGCACCTTTATTACAATCATTTAGTAGACATGATAAAGGTGCTACTCAATATTGTAATAATTGTTCAAGTAAAGAAAAAGTTAAAAATATAAATAGAATTAATCAAGATTAAGATATAGTCTCGTCTGCATAGAAATATGTAGCAGTCTTTAATTAGACGGCATGGAAGTAACGACTCTATGTGAAGATAACGTACCAAGCTTCATTGATGCACCAGATATGGCTAAGTACAGTAAAACCAACTCCACTTTAGCACAAGCTACTGATTGGACTGTACCAATGATGTTACTTGAAGCTAATCGTTTAGCTGAACAAAACGGAGGTTGTGTGCTATTTCTCGACGACCTTCACATGATTAATATGTCTGTAGCACCATACCTATATGGCCTTCTTGAAGAACGTGCTTTAGGCTCATATAAGCTCGATTCTCGTGTAGCTATTGTATGTGCAATGAATAATTCTGATGAAGCAGGTTTTAATGGTATGCAATCTCCTATTAAGGACCGTTGTTCTATCTTACCAATCGAATTTGATTTTGATTCATGGTATGATTCTCACGGTAAGTATCTTAACTACTTTGTATCATCATTCATCAAGCTTCATCCACAGTACATCCAAGAAGATGAATCTACTGCAATCGAACAGTTCTTAACTCCACGTTCATGTACATATTTAGGTTATGAACTTAATGAATATGATTTTAATTTCATTCTTGAAAATGCTATGGAATTAGCTAAAATGAAAATGTCTGAAACAGCAGCAATTGCCTTTACTAAACATATAGAATATTTAAATAAAATTGATTTTAGCTCTATTGTAGCTAAACGTGAAATTATTGATATCAGTAAATTAAAACCCATTGACGAAATTCTATATGCTTATATTATAAATTATATTGAAACAGAAGATGATGCAAAATTTTTACTTGATTTAATAGAAGCTAATATCGATCAAGCTTCATTTTTAGGGTTTTTAACAGGTGAATTGTATACTAAATTTCAATTACAACAAGCAGGTAAACCTATTACTAAAGGGGTAAAAGCAATTTTACAAACACTCCTTGAACCACAAAACACTAAACTAAAAATGAAAAGTAGAGAAAAAATATATGAGTATATTATAGAATTTATGTAGAAGTGAATAATGAAACCAATAGTATTTACTGAGCAAATTATTGATTGTAGTCTAATTGATAAACAACATATGTACGGTTCTCGTCGTCTTGGAGTACATACATCACAATCAGATTATGATTTGTTTTTCCATAGTAGCGAAATTGCTACTATTGGTTTAGATATTTTTCAATTAAAAAAAAAAAAGAAAAAAAGTTAATAAATAACAGTAATTATCTTTCAAGTAAACCTTTATACGGTACAGTTAAATTAATAAAAAACATGAAAACAGTAAATAAATATAGAACAGCTGATATACTTATATTTTCTGATAAACGTGATATTGAAATAATGAATAAAGCATTAAATTATCTTGAAAATGGCGCAACACTATTGTATGATAAAAGTTTACGTATTAATGTGTATAATTATGCATTACAACATTTTGGTTTTTTACCGATAAATGATAAAACATACCTTATGTATACTAAAAAAGTATTTGACTTAATAGGTACTATAAAAAAATCTAATGATATACATATTAATAGTAATTTTGAAGTAATATAGGTATAAAAGTATTATATATCACATCAATATAGTAAGTATAGTCAATATAAATAAAGAAAAGGATTCTTTGTGGAAGAATATCAGTATAAAATAACTAAATACGTTTATAAAGAAATAGTAAAAGAATTTAATGAAATCTATGGACAAGATAAAACAGCTCCATTAGCTACAGGTATATTTCTTAAACTTCCTATTGAAGTACGTCTCGTAAAACAAGATAAAATAGATTATAGCGATCTAATGAAAGCTTTTAGTGCGTATACAAAACTAGGAAATGAAACGAGTGTGTACTTTGATTTTTTCTACTCATCTGAAAACGATTTACCAGAATTATTTAAACTAATAGAAACTAATAAAACTTTCTGGGCTTATGTATATCAGCATGAAGTATTACATATTTTACTTAAACATGTTACTAAACCTTTTCAGTCTCGTATGTTACGTATAGTAAAAGAAATTAAACCAGATATGGATGAATATACAGCACATCATTTTATAAATAATGCTGAAGACTACTTCATTAATTATTCTATTAAAGACTTAACCGAATCGTGTAATTCAATTGGATTACAAATGTTATTAGATAAAGGCTTATATAATTATGATTATCATAATAGTCAACTATCTGATATTCAAATATTAAAAGATTTACTACAAAATAGTAAAGTACAAATACAACCGATAAACGAATCTTACGAATTAATTGTAACGACTAATAGTAAAGACAATAGCACTGTAATTATCAAACCAACTGATATAAATAACACAGAAAGCAGTGATACTAAAGATAAAGTTGAAGGTATTGATTCACAATTAATAGATTTAGCACAATCAATTAATTCAACTATTCAGTCACAAGCTAAAGGCTCTAAATCAGCTACAATGACTAACAAACTATTTGAATCGATTCAAGTATCAACTGATTGGTTCAAAAAGCTCAAAACATCATTCAAACGTGACGTATATTATATGACTCACGATTATTACACTAAGTGGACTAATCTTAATAACAAGTACCGTCAAATATTCAAATCACCAAAGAAATATTACCTTGACTCTAAGCTAGAGATTATTTTATCTATTGACCAATCAGGAAGTATGCCACAAGACAGTCTACAAAAGCTACTATACATCCTTGAACAAGAAGGTAGTAAAATATCTAAGCTTACTGTTCTTATTCATGATGTAGGTATCTCTAAAGAATTTATACTTGAGTCTGACTACAATATCACTACTAATCCGCAATTCAAAGCGGCATTAGCAACTCGTTATCAATCAGGTGGTACATCTCATGACGCAGTATTTGAATGGTTACAAAACAACGTAAAAGACCCGACTAAGACAATCTATATCTCATTCAGCGACAACTATAGTGATATTGAAACTTCATTTTTCGATTATCCTATTATGCGCAAATTGAAATCATACTTAGTATGCCCGGTAAACAATCCAATGAAAGTACCAGTAATAAACATTACAATGGAGTAATAGCGCAAATTCATATAAACGAACTAGTAGAAACTATAAAATTGTGCAATAAAAATATAAATCTAATTAATAAAAAAAAACAAATTAATTTATAACATCATCGATTATGCTTACTGATAAATCATTAATACTGTTTAGTTATTATACTTTATTAAATAAAACTTTTCTCTATATAACAAGTAGTTATAGTATTAAAAAATTAATGCTTAATAATGATCTTATTAACCAAATTTGGGAAAACATAGAATTTAAACAACCACAATAAATTAAAGGATAAACAATGGCATTTGGATTAGGAAATGAAATTAATAAATCAATCATTACAAACAAAGAAGTATATGGTAACGTATCAGAGAAATACATTAATACATCAACTGAGGACATTATCACAGAACTGAACAAGTACATGGTAGTTAAACCAGTAGGTTTCGCAGCTAGTAACGTACGTAAACTTGATAAGCAGAACAAACAAAAGCATGTGATTATGCTCGAACCTGAAGATGCACAAATGCCAGAAGGTACTTTGCGTCTTGTATTATTCAATTCTCTTGATCGTTCTACTGGTATTCGTATCTACCTCGGTTATTATCGTGACGCTTGTGCTAACGACTGTGTGTTTGGTGACGATATTATGCAACCAATTCGTATAAAGCATACTTACCGTAACTGGCAATCAGTAATCGCTAAAGTAGCAGACGAATATCAATCAGCTAAATATCGTACTGAACAAACTATCGATCAGATGATGAACAAATATCTATCATATGGCCAACAAGGCTTACTCACAGAGCAAATCGCAGACATTATCAACAAAGATATCACTGGACGTATTATTGACCCGTTACAACTAAATGTAGCACACCGTATTGAAGATACGGGTAAAGACGTTTGGCATACTTATCAACGTATTCAATATAATGTAATGAACGGCGGTATTGAGCGTATTGTTAATCATGATAAAGAACAGTTAGTAAGTAAAACGCATAAAGTAACCGATCAGCATAAACAACTCAAATATAATCTTGAAATATATAATAAGTGTAAAGAGTTATTAAAATATTAATAATAAAAATATATAATTTACCGTAAAATATAAATAACATCTTAAGGAAATATATGGAATCATTAACATTAGAACAACAAGCTATACCAGAGTATTTAAAGAATAACGATGGTATACTTCTTGTTGACGCTAAAGCAGGTGTAGGTAAATCGCATACAGCGTATAAAACAGTAGAATACCTTAACCCAAATAAAGTATTATACACTGCGTTTAACAAAGCTATTATTCAAGAAGGTAAAGAATTATTTCCTTCTAATGTAGAATGTCGTACACTTCATTCATTAGCATTAGCAGCTGTAAAACCTAAACTACCTATAGAAGACTTTACATATACTTGTATTAAAGAAGACATTAGCTACTTTTATAAAGGTATAATTATTAATGCTATTGATGAGTTTTATCGTTCTTCAAGTACTAACGCATTCGAGTTTGTTTCTAATTATATTAAAAATAAATTAGCTAATAATGAATTCCTTAAAGAAGAGAATGAACGTAAAAAAATAGAATTCTTATTAACTAGTATAGCTAACAACTATATAGATAAAATGATTAATGATGAAATCAATCCAACATTTAACTATCTTCTTAAATGGATGCATGTACTATTAGTAGATGGTGAACTTAATCTTGAATACGATCTAGTAATATTTGATGAAATTCAAGATAGTACTGGAGTAGCTTTAGAAATATTTCAACTACTATCAGCACCTAAGAAATTAGGTCTTGGTGACCAACATCAATCAATCTACTTATTTATGAATTTAGTAAATGGGTTTGAAGTAATCAAAGATGTACCTATTTTACCAATTACTAAAACATTTCGCTGTAGCACACAAATAGCTAAAGAAGTTCAACATTTTGGTAAACAGTACTTAGACAAGCATTTCCATTTCGAAGGTATAGATAATCCTGCACATGATGGTAAAACAGCATATATCACAGCAACTAATGCATCTATTATTGGAATCATTAACAACCTTCATCGTGAAGGTAAGGGCTACATTCTAACTCGTCCGATTAAAGAAATTTTTGCAGCACCTCTTGCAGTATTAACGGCTAGTAAAGGTAAAGCAGTTTACCATAAAAAGTACAAATTTTTAGAAAACGAATACAAGCAATTTCGTAAATCTCAGTATACATCATTCTTTAAATACCTCTCTGTAGAAGTAGCAGAAGAAGAAATCAAATCTACTGTTAAATTACTTCAACAATTTAATCAAAAGCGTATCAATATATTTGATGTAATGAACGAAGCAAAAGTAGCGAAACGGGATCCACGTATTACAGTAGGTACCGGTTTCAGCCTTAAAGGACTTGGATTTGAAACAGTACATATCCATCAAGATTTAAACAACTCTCTAATTCGTATCATCGAACAAGGTGGTATTCAATCTAAAGAAGATTTAGTAGCTTTTAAATTGTACTATGTATCATGCACAAGAGCAAGATGCAATCTATATAATGCAGAATTGTTAAAAACTATTAATATAACACTATAGGATATAATATGTCACTACAAGAAGTATTATCTACTTTACGTAATAACGTACCTAATTATTATCAAGTAAATTTTTATACTAGTTCTGAATTAAAAAATACAATTAGAGTGGTGACAACAACAAATAAAAAACATACAGAACAAATATTGTCTAAAATTCATAACTTATTAAAATCACTACCTATTAACTATGAAACATTAAAACTTCCATTTAGAGACGAATTCCATTTATTTATTATTAATGATAAAGAAGATACAATTCGCTTCTATGAAACAACTCTGTATTACCAAATGAAGCAATTAAAAGCTATTAAAGACCAAGAGCTGCCTTTAATGGAAGAAATGCTCAATATAGTCAAACTTATAAAACAATTAAAGGAGTAATATGTCTCAATCGACACTAGACATCACACGCAACTACTTAACCGAACGAGGAGCGTTTACTCCTACTATCCACGAAGTAGTAGATGTAACTATGCAAACAATCAGCGGAGATATACCGACACATTTAAAATTATCTATTACTTTATCTGAACTTATTACTCTTACTTCACATTTACGTAAAAATATTAAATTATATGATGGAACTATTGTACCTTGCAATGCTATTTCTATTGCTCTAGCTGCTAGTGGTGTAAGTAAAGATTCGTCTATGAATAAAGTACGTAGAGCACTTCAACCTGCATATGATTTACTTCATACTAAACGTAAACGTATTGCACGTGAACAAGCAGAACAAGCAGCATTAGATGATGGACAATCTTCTGAAGAATGGATTAACTACTACGAATCACCACCAGCTCTACAAGTAGGCCTCGGCACAGTAGAAGGTATGGTTAAACATTTTTCAATGCTTGAAGAGAGTGAATTAGGTTCAGCATCGATTAATGCGTCTGAAATCGGTTCTGAACTTCAGTCTAATCAATCATTTCTTGATATTATTAAAACATTAGCTATTGGGTTTGACCTTGGTAAAGTACCTATTAAATTAGTTAAAGCAGTAGAAAACCGTGTTGGAGCTATTAATTCACTACCTATTAATGCCTTAATGTTTGGTTCTGAAGATGGTATTCTATACGATAATGCTATTAAAAATAAGTTTAAACTAATGTTTAATACTCAACTAGCTAGACGTACTATCTTCAGTTTTAGTAGAGAAAAGCCTAAACCACGTGAATATAAATCTGTAAATGATGTTTTACAGTATCACGAAATTCAACGTACTAATAGTAAAACTGCACAATCAAATATTGAACAGTATTTAATGGAGATGGTTGAATTTACAACTACTGAGCCATTAACTTTATCAAAAAAAGCACAAGCAGCTTTTGACGTATATCTTGAATATAATAACAATTTAGCAGAAACTATAAGTCATCAATTACCAATTAGTAAATTATCTCGTAAACATAAACAATGGTTAGCTCTCAAACTATCTGGTAATTACGCTATTCTTGACGGTGAAACAGAAATTAATGAACAGAATTATATTCTAGCTATTAACACTATTGAAGAACTAGCAAATGATTTAGTCGATTTTGAACGTGAATTAATTAAAGAAATGTACGAACAATTTGCAGATTACTGTAAACTAAATATCAACGATGAAGAACGTTTATACTTATCAATACATGAACTACGCAAACTAGGCTATATCCCAGCAGTATCTAACTATTTACCAAAAGTAGATGAACTTACCCATTTAGCTAGTATGTATGATGCAGAAGGTGTATATACTAGATGTGATGACGGTATCTGTTACGAACCTATTATCAATAATGATGAGTGTGGACTATCACTTTTACCTTTTAAACGAAATGAAACAGAATCCGATACTGAATTTAAACAACGTATGGCTAAATCTTGTGATAAAGGTTATAAATTCTACGAATCTGATTTTAAATCACTATCAGAAGTACTAACTAAGTATGCTGCATATTCTCCATTTTTGTTTCGTAATGGTAAACGCTCTAAAGCTAATCTTGAAGGTAAAACTAAATGGATAGTATTAGATGTAGATAACTCAACTATTACAGATGAAGAAGCTCATCTGTTGTTATCTGATATTAACCACCATATAGCTCGTACAAGTGACTCAACTAATCCGTTTAAATTTCGCATATTAATTGAATTGGATATGCAAATAGATGTATCAGCAGATAATTGGAAATATTTTATTGAATCTATTAATAACGAGTTAGGTATTGAATCTGATATACTATCTAAAGCACAAATTTATTTTGCGTATAATACAGAAACAGTATTATCAGTGACTGATGCTTCTCCATTATCAGCTAAACACCATGTAATAAACGCATCACAACATAAACGAGTTGAACGTCCAACAGCTTTACCAAAAAAGCAGAAGGAAGCGGCTCTTAACGACAAACGAGAAACATTCGCATATGCATACGAAGCTTTAGATGGTGAAGGCTCTAGAGCACTTATTAAAGCTGCTTATCATGCACGAGATCTAGGAGCGGATACTGATTTTATTATACACTTAGTTGAAGATATAAATAACTATTGGACTGTACCTTTAAACAGCGACAGGTTACAACAAACAATAATTTCTCAAATATTAAGATGGAACTAGAACATGGATGTAGTACATTTATATCATGTAAGTAACCCACTTTATAGAGAGAGTATAATCAAAGAAGGGTTAGTACCAGGAGTAGGACCAAGTTATAAAGCTCACTATGATACTGGTACTGATACAGCACTAACACCTAAGGTATTTGTATGTACACATAATAAATATGACTCTACATATAATGATGATAGATGGTTAATAACTTTACCTATTAAAGTATACAATAAGCTAGAATTCAAATTAGATAAAGATGTACTAGGTGTTTTATATACAACTCAAATAATAAATAACGAATACTTAAAATTAATATATTTAGGTACAGGTTTATCTATAATATAAGGATAACAATGACTGATGAACAATATACAATAACGCTACAAATAGGAAATGCTATTAAAGCAAAGAACGAACTATTAATATCTCATATATTTCTAACAGACAGTGAAAAATGTGAACTTATCAATAAATTAATTACATTTGAGAATAGTCATATTATTGCTAACTGTTTTAATGATGACAGTGTAGCATATTCATTATATCAAGAATTAAAGACTAAATATGAATAATTATAATTTAATAGTTAAACAAGACCAGTATCCTGAATCACCTCGTAAATGGGACAACTTAGGTACATTCATTATGCAGCATAGAAGATGTGAATTTGGAGACAGACTTTTTGAAACTGATGATAATAGTGTATCATTTAAAGAAGATTTTAAACACCACCTTAACTATGTTGAAGATTGTTCTATTAATAACGTAATCTACTTACCTGTGTATATGTATGACCATTCAGGTATAACTGTATCAACAACACCTTTTAGCTGTAATTGGGATAGCGGACAGATAGGGTACATTTATGCAACTAAAGAAAAAATACGCAATGAATACAATGTTAAACGCATATCAAATAAACTAAAAAACACAGCACTATCAGTACTTGAATCTGAAATAAAACTATTAGATAATTACCTAACAGGTAATATGTATTGTTACGAACTATATAAAGATAACAATCTAATAGATTCATGCTGTGGCTTCTACGGTAACGATTTTAAAGAACAGATGAAAGAAGGTTTACCTAAAAAAATACATAAACTATTAGAACAGACGGAGGTAACTTATGAATAATTATTATGAAGATGGAAAGACTAATGATTAACACTCTATCATACCAAGAAAATTACTGGGTAGGGCCGGACGGTAAACACGTTCATTCCCATTCAGATTTACCAGATAACTGTACAGACATAGTCTATCTATTACAATTTGAATCTGGTCGTAAGTATATTGGAAAAAAATCAGTACGTTCTATTCGAAAGAAAAAACCTACTAAAACTCAATTAGCTATTCGTAAAAATTACTCTCGTAAAGAGCTCACTAATCTGCCTTTTATTAAGTATACAGGCTCATCCAAAGAAAATGAAAATGAAGTAGTTATAGCTAAGTATATTCTTTACTACTGCTCTAACAAACGTACAGCAACTTATTTAGAAATGGCAGAGATGGTGTTACGAGAAGTACTATTTACAGACGAATATACAAATAAGAATATTAGTGGTCGTTTTTACGATAATAGTTTAGATGGGTTGATAGAGGAGTTTTAATGGCAAATTGGAGTAATTGTGAAATAAGTATTCAATGTTATGATATTTTTGCCTTAAAATTTATCAATACTAAAATACAACGAAATACACAAGATGAGTATTTTCATTCTACTATCACAGAGAGTGAAATGGTAATAGACGACTATTTTATAGATAATAGTGTTATTTATATTAATGGACAAGGTAGATGGTCAGGGCCAGAAAGTTATTTTAGAAAACTGGCACTAGAATACCCTAATTTAATTGAACAATTAGTATATACAGATAGTGAAGGGGGCTCTAACTATTTCACTAAATTTATTATCCAAAACGGCGAAATAGTAGAAGAAATTGATACAGAACACTTTTCACCAGAAGCTGTACGAGAATACGGATTCGACTATTTTGAGTATCAATATGATATTTGGTGTGACGATGATACAGATATTGAAGAGAAACAAGATATATACGATGTCTTTTTAGAAGCAGATATAAATTTAAATAAGGATGTAATATGAAAGAAATTACAGTAACATTAACAGGTAATAAAGCGTTAGACTATATAGATAACCAACATACTGATTATAAATCAATGTATGAAAGTCTAATAGAAAAAAATAAAGTACTTTTAGAACGTAATCAGGAAATAACAGTTAAAAACATAAATTTACAAAAAGAGTTAGAATGCTATAAAATTAATAAACATATTCATATAGTAAAAAACTGTAACAGTGATAACAAAGATGTTCAACAAACAGTAAATTTAGTAAATGATACAACAACAACAAAAATCATTGAGACTAATCCTATTAAGTTTCCAGCAACTAAAAATTCAAAAAAGAATGGTACTAGGTGGAAAAATTGGGAACTTGCACATATTGAAACAACTAGTATTGGAGATAGTTTTTCTAACCTTCGTATTAAACTTCACGACCGCTCTGAAGCAGCTATCCGTTCTAAGTTAAACGAATATGGTGTAGGTGTGCGCAATGATAAAATTATTAAACTAAAGTAGATACCATGGAAGCGTGTAAATCACAATATGCTTATACAACACTTGTTGAAAATTACATAAAACATAATGTAAATAATACAATATACGAAGAAAAGCACAGTAGTACAGCAAATAATAGACTGTCTTTTTCTGGTAGTCATCTATATAGTTATAATACATGTATAGCTAATTTTACAACTATAGGTAGTAAACAGTGGTGTTTTATTACTAATGAGTATTATAGTAGTACAACTAGTAGACAAATAGGACAACTTACAGTACAACTTACAAACTGGGATGTATCTTTTGTAAAGACATCTAGTATATTTACAAACGCAATCGGTTCAGTATTTGATGAAAAATATGATAAACTTATTATAATATATAAGTCATTACATACTAAACGCAATATGCAAAAATATAAAAACCAAATAGAGGACATTATTAAGTTCTTCCGTACAGAAACAGATTTTTATCCAAACGAAGTAAAACCTTATCTAGATAATATAAATAAACTTCCTAATATACCTAAAGAAATGAACTCTTTTACACGTACTGCATTCAAATCAGAACTTAAACGAATAGGATTATTAGATGATTGAGATTGAAATAAACGTAAAAGAACTGTTAGATACTGAAGAAGTAGAAGATTTCTATAGTACTATCTTTACTACCAAAGAAAAATTTGCACATAAAGTTAACCCAGATAACCCTACTAAGGCTGATTTATTAAATGAAGCAATTTACAATGATGAGTATTACTCTAATACATTAATTTGCTACCTTTCTGGAGCTACTTCGTCATTCATATGTGATATAGATAGTTTTATTATATATGCTAGCAACACTTATGATAGAGAAGAGGTATATAATGAACATGTAAAAAGTATGGTAGAAGAACGTATACATGATACTATAGGTAAAGATGGAATATGGTTAAAGTACTACATAGATGAAGATAGTATTATAGATGACTATAAAGAAGATTTAACCTACGCTGATGTGTTATCTTGTGATGGTGCAGAATATGAATGTAAAATTGATGGTATAACGTTTTATGTATATAGGGTTTATTAATGATAAAAGTAAATTATGAAGTAGCTAGTACTACTTTTAAAATACAAACTTTTTTAGAAAAATTATCTTCTTACGATATTATTTCATTTGATACAGAAACTCAATCTATCTATACCAAAGAAGAACGTAAACAAGCAGATAAACTAGTGCAATTATGGAAAAAAGATAAACAAGCAGAAGCTGAATATCCTCGTAATGAACAGAAACTGATACGACAAATAGCTAAATCTTCTGGTCTATCTTACCCAGAACTAGTTAAAGTAACACATTTTATATTTGGAGTATCTGAGTCATTTAGTTATATAGTAATTTGCTATGACATACAGACAGAACTACTAATATGGAATTGGCTAAATAACTATAAAGGTAAAATAGTGATACATAACGCACTATTCGACCTAAAAATAGATTACCATCGTACAGGCAAGTTACCTAAAAACTATGATGATACACAGTTAATGGCTAAAGTACTACTTAATGATGCTGATGAGTTTGAAGGAAAAACAGGACTTAAACATCTTATGGGTTCGTATTATGACCCTAAATGGACAATGTTAGATGAAGATGGGTATGATGTAGTTGACTACAAGAATGAAGCATTTCTACGCTATTGTGCGATAGATGGCTGTAGCTGTTATTTACTTCATACCTTACTTATAAAAAAGGACAATTAATGAAAATAGAAATGCCGATACTAGATTATATTTGGTTACAAAGAGTTTTAGCACAGTTACAAGTATCAATAGATGATAATGCACCAGATTGGCTAGAAGAGCAAGCTACAGATATAATACAAATGTTAGATAATTTAATAGTAAATAAATAAATAAATGTATTCATATGCAACTAAAAATGGAAAAGTACTAGATTGGAAATTTAAAAAGATAAAATATGGCTATGAAGCTTCATTAGATAATAAAGCTAAATTAGGTCAGATATTTAAATTTAAAGATTATTGGATAGCTATTTCTTATGTACAACCAAAATACAGGGTTTCTGGATTTAAGTATAGATATTTAGCTATGGGATATTTAATAAAATTATATGATAAGGATAACTAATGTCATTAATGCGACCGTGGCAATATTTACCAATTCCAATGCCAAATGAATATGACCCAGCTGAAAAAGAGCCATTATGGTTCTATAATAACATTGGTAAACATTTAGTAGAAGACTTTATTAAAATGATGTGTAATGGACTGCTTATTGATGATGAGAAAGTAGAAACATTACGTAGTGTATTAGATAGTAACCTAAATATAGTTAAACACACATTAACTAATAATGCTCTAATTAAGCAATTTCTTGAACAAGAATTTAAAGAAAGTAAAACCAACTTAATCAAGGAACAGCAATCTAAGTTTCGTACTATTGACTATTACTTAAAACCTTATAAACATTCTGATATGACATATCGTACGTACTTAGTTAATGAAATACTAAAAATGGAAGGGTTATCATCCGATATTCGTACTAAATGGACTATGAATGATTTAAAAAAGTATAATAAAATCAATCATCTAGCAATATTCGATAGTATCATAGATAAATCTATTGACCCAAATCATCAAACTGTACAAACAGCTATGCAGAAATTAGCACAAGAAAAACTAGACATTTATAATAAGTCTAAAATGTTAAAAGTAGATGAAGCCAACATCGAGACTTTAGTAGGTGAGTTTAACCCAGGTAGTAGTGTACAAAAGTATAAATTGCTGACAGATATGCTTGGATATGAATCCGGTAAAGAGAGCAAAACGTATTTAGACTATCGTAAGCAGCTATCATATGGCAAAACACCCACAGATAAAAATGGTAAACCTAAGCGTGAACCTAATCAATGGAGTTGGGGACGTGACCAATTAGAAGATTTATTAAAAACATTGCCAGAAGAAAATAATAAAGACCTTATAGAACTATTACAAGCATTAGTAGATTATTCATTTAGTTCTATTATACGCACTAACTTTATAGAAGCATTTGATTCATTTACTATAGATAACTATCTACACGGTAACATAAAACTGCTAGGGGCAGTATCAGGTCGTAATACATCTAATGCACCGAACATGTTAAATATGCCTTCTACTAAGTCTAAATTTGCTAAGCCGGTTAAAGAGTGTTTTATAGCACCAGAAGGCTACTTAGTGTTTCAAGCAGACTTTTCAGCTTTAGAGGAAGTATGTTTAGCTAATCTATCTAAAGATAAAAACAAATTAGCAATATTTCAAGATGGGTTAGATTCTCACTGTTTTAATAGTTACGGTTACTATAAAGATGAAATCGAAGCTATATTACCACGCAATAATAATGAGTCTACTAATGACTACATTAAACGGTATAAACAAGAAGTTGATAATATACCTGAATTAAAAGCAATACGTCAACGTTCAAAACCTGTTTCATTTAAACTCAATTATCTTGGAATGCCCGACATAGATAAAGGCGGTGTTATTACGCCAGAGATGTACAACAGATTTTGGAACGAGTTATACAAGGATGTTAAAGTATTCTTAGATGAAATGATAGTCAACCATAAACGAAATGGCTACACCCACCTCGGTCTTGGTTTTCGTATCTACAGCTCAAATATTGATAAGCATTTTCGAACCATCTGGAATGCATATGCAGGCCAGTTTTGGAGTATATTATCACTAATAACAGTAAATGAAATGCACTATAGAATTAACGAAGAAAACTTATCTGATGATATTATTTTTAATTCAACCATATATGATGCCTGCTATGGTTACGTAAAAAAAGACGCTAAAACCGTTAAATGGTTAAATGATAACTTAATAGAAGTAATGACTAAAGACTGGTTAGAGAAACAACCTATCAAAAACCAGGCTGATATGGAACTTGGTAAATCGTGGAAAGCAGAAATAACCATACCAAACAATGCTTCGTTAAAAGATATAGAACAAATATTAAAGGATTTATAATGAGTTACTATAGTAATATCTACATTAAATGTAAAAAAGAAAAAGCATTTGAATTTAAACATTTTTTAGATACTTATAAAACAACGTATAATACAGATTTATGTACTAGTGAAGAGTTTTATACTACTGACAACTACTTATATCTAATACTATATGATTGGAAATTTTATGATAGCTATTCAAATGTTAAAGCAATTATAAATTTTGTAGATAGTACTAAAATGAAGGGGCATATAGGAATGCTAATTATAGGAGAAGATTACCTAACAGATGAATATGGTGATTGTTATGAATTAAATCTATATCCAACAGTAATAGCAGAAGGAATGGATGAATGAAAATATTTTTAGTCTCACAAAATGAAAATAATGATTATGATACATATGATTCATTTGTATGCTATGCAAAATCAAAAGAACAGGCACGTAATATGTTACCGTCTAAATTTGCAAAATGGGGAACAAGTTTTAGTACATGGGCATCATCATCGAATAAAGTTAATGTAAAATATTTAGGTAAAACTAAAAAAGACGTAAAAGCAGGAGTAATCTTAGCTTCATTTAATGCAGGATAATAGTATGACATTACAAATTAAAAACATTCAGTACTTTGAATGGAAAGTACCAGAGGAATTATATAAAGATTTAAAATCAGATGATTATAATAAACTGCAACAACTTATTGATGAGTATTTTGTATCAAATGATTTATCATCAGTAAAACAAATATCTGATGATTACTATGAGTTAGAGCAATCTTATGAAAACTAAACAAGAACGTATACAATAATGTATAAATGGTGAATCTTTTTGGGTATGTTTTGAATGTGCTAATAAATATAGCAAAAATCAACCATATCAGTACCCGTATACTGCACATAACAATGAATGTTACATATGTAACCAACATAAGATGATAGGGCCAAGTAGAAAATTATTTGGTTACTACAAACCAATATAAAGGATATTGAATGACATATCAAAAAACATGTGATATACGAATTGATTGTTACTCTAAAGATGCTTTCTTTAATAACAAAAAGAAAACGTATGACACTTCAATTAATTTAAATTTAAACAAATTTATAGGTACTAAAAACTCTTTTTCAAATCAAAAAATAGAATTGATGGTAGATGATAAAAAATACTATGTACCTTTATACGATTTACAACAAGCACTTAAAATGCTTAAAAATATACATAACGCAGGAGATTAAAATGGTAATCAAATTAACACTTAAACAAAAAACAAAACTTAAGAAAGTTACATGTATGAATGTAAAATTCATTACATTTGAAAAACAGTATTTAGTAGTTACTTACGATACTATGGTAAAAAATGAAAAATCACAACATGATTATTATCGTTTAAATACAGTATTAGCTGTTGAGGAGCATTAAATGAATAAACAAAAAACTAAAGAATACTTAACATATTTCGACGGTAGACATGAATTACCGGATAATGCCTTCCGTATTAGTGCATCTAGTTTTAGTAGTTTTATTAGTACACCATGGAACTACTATAGACAACAAGTATTAGGTTTTGACCAATTCTCTGGGAACACGGCAAGTACGATTGGGACTATTATTCACGCAGTAGCTGCTCTTAAAGCAGAAGGTTTAGAACCTGATTTAGAGGAAATAGAACAATATATTACCAACCAAAAAGACAACATAGATATAGATACATATATAGTTGAACAGTCTTGGAAATCTATGGCTATGAAGCTAGTAAACGATTATGTACTGCCTAATCAGAAATCCTATACGTCAGTAGAAGAATTTGTTACCTACGATTTAGGTGACAATATTTATGTAGGTGGTTCTATCGATGCTATCCAAACTAATTCTATGATTGTAGACTACAAAACATACAACTCATCTACCAAACCTAAAGCTATTCCATCATATTACAAACAACAACTATTAGTATATGCTTGGGTACTTAAACAGTTAGATAGACCTATGGAACGTATTAGGTTAGTATATATCTCTAGAGAGCAAGATACTCGTCGTATAAGCGAAAAAACTGGTAAACCGATAGGTAAGCTTACATTACCTGAGTTAACTGTCCTAACAGAAGATATACAACAATCAGATTTAGATTTTATTGAATCACAAATTATGTTATGTAAAGAAACTTTATTAGCTACTGAACAATACCCACATTTACGACATATAATTTGGCACGATATGCGCATTAAAAACGAAACTTAGCATGATATACCCAGTAAATTCATTTGATTTAGAAGTACACTTTAAAGATGAACCTTCTAATACATTTAAATTTCCTTGTTTAGTAAGAGGTATGCGTAGTCGTATTAGTCGTAAAAGACCTATTAGCTACACTTTACATTTATCAACACCTACTAGATTAGATTTTGATAACTTAGCTAAGAATTTAGATACTATGCAATATTCTTTAGACATAACTAATCGTAAACCTATAACTATAGAAATAAATGGAACTTATATTAATTGTATAGATACAGATAAGTGCTTCTTTGCCATCAAATTATCACCTTATTACTATAATGGTGTACTATATAAAAATTTAAAGGGTATAGATGAAAACTAACTTTACTGCATATCGTAAATACAAACTTACTGATGACTTATCTATTAGATATTTCTATCAATTTGAAACTAAACCTGAGTATACAGATAAGTGGGTAATTAAGAGCCATGAACGCAAAGAATACTCTATCATATCCCAATATACTGCTGAACTTATTTTAGAGTCTCATGGACTTAGTATGCACGATTATAAGCATATAGCAGGGTTAGTTGATAGTTGTGGTATATATTCTAAATATACATTAGCATCTATACCTATTGAGTTGTAACGCTCACTCTGGTAAGCCATACACACAATACTATTCAGTATTCAAGAACCTGTCAACCTTCACTACATTCAGGTCAGACGTCGGTAACTCTTTTTACTTCACTGCGTTTCGTAAAAACAGCTTTGCCGGGTCTGCCTTTCAGGTGACAGAACCTTTCATACTTCATACGTGTATGTGATGGCTACCATCCTTTCGCAGACGAGTGAGCTTACGTACTTGTATTTATTATATTCTTATATAGATGATTTTTTAATTTTAGCCACAAACATCGATAATAAGGGGTTTAAGGTGAGTTTTATTACATTCGTGTTACAACACCTTTACATTCATGGGACGAATGTAATAACTATAAAGGTATTGTAAATGGAAATTGTTACTAAACAACGTATTATATCAGAAAAAATCTTAAACAAAGATACAGGGCAGTTAGAAGATATAATATTTACTGAACAACATAAATCAAAGAAAATAAGAGGTGGGTTCAATCTTATGTATCACAAATCCTATGAAGAAGTAACAGAACAAGTAATAAAATCTAATAAAGATGTGAGATTGTTTAATTGGATAACTAATCAATTTACCTATGCACGTATAGAAGTACCCTTGGTATATTCACAATGTGATATAGAAGTATCACAGCCTCAATTTTCTAGGATGATTAAACAGCTATTAGAGTTAAACTATATTAAACGAATATCACGTGGTATATATCGTCTCAATCCGTTTGTGTATGTACCATTTCGTGCCAATGCTGAGGAATTGCAACACGAATGGGACGAACTATCTAAACAATAATCGCATCTACTACTTATGTATAAGCACGTGCGGGTGACAAGCTACACAATCTGACGAGGTGCGACATAGGAGCACATGTCTGAGTCAGTTGTGTAGTGTAGGCACATAGCTACGTGCGTTTATCAGCATAGCTGTATTGTTAGCCTAGCGCAGCTTTGAGAATCTACAAAGGATTATAATGAAATACGATATAGATATAAAATATCAGAAAAACTAGGATATGCAGCGTGCAATACCAATATTACAAGTTATTATTATAAAAATAAATAATTTACATATACCTATAGATACTTCAAATAAGTATATGTTAGAATTACCTAATTCTCTGTATGTCAGTAGAATAGATACTAAAGAGTATATAATACATACAATTAAAAATGAACATGCAACATTATTAGATAAACTAATTTTTATAGCTAAAGCAGCACAATAACAATAAAGCTATAAGTCATATGTAGCTGTATCAGAATAATTTTCACATATACTACCCCCTTCTAAAGACATATTTGAACTATTTATTCTACAAATTTCAATTTCTGATACAGCGACCTATGGCTTATAGTCATATAAACAATACAAGGAGGCAATACGCCAACATGGAAAAATAGATATGTAAATATCGAGCAACAAGTAGGAGACGGTTATTGGGCTAAACGTAAAACAAAATACAGATGGAAACTTGTAAAAGCAGACAGATGTCCAAATAGACCGTTAAAACACGATGTAGTTCAAGCAATCGGACCACAATCTGAAAAACGCAGAAAACTACTAGAAAAAAGGATGATCAATGCCCAACAAAAAAGAAGCAGTTAAATTACTGATTAATGGGGAAAGCGGCGTAGGTAAAACTGAACTACTACGCTCTCTTGGTAAAGAAACATTTGTAATATCAAGAGACTCAAAGAAATTTGCACTACCATTACCACACATGTTAGTAGATACGTATTATGATATGGATACTTTACTATATGGAGGAAAAATACAGACCGAAGAAGGTGAAGAGTACATAGAAGGAGTAGTAGATAAATTAGAAAAATACGTTGAACGCTTTGGAGAATACCCAGAAAACGTAGTAATCGATACAGTATCACAAATAACTATGGACATTATTGAATCAGCATCAGACATTCCAACAGCATGGGGAGAACAAGGCGCATTCATTACTAAAGAGCTAGCTACATTTACTAAGTTTATTCATGAGTATTTAGAGCTAAATAATGTAACAGTAATCTTGCTCAATCATGTAATTCCTGAAAAGGAAGATGGTAAACTGACAGGAGCATACACACAATTTGGACAAGGAAAATTTCTTAGTAAAGGAGGATTCTACAGTACAACAAACGAAGCTATAACCTTAGTTGTTGAAAGTTCTAATCGTGTAATATATACGAGTAATATAAAAAAATTAGCTCGTACAATGCTAACAAATATGCCAGAAAAATGGTATGTAGAAAACATAAAGAATCCAGAAAAAAGCAAAAAGCTTAAAGATGGAGAGACATACTTTGTACTCAGCGAATACCTCGATCTTCTAAGAGACTTCCAAACAGTATCAGAAGAATGGTCAATCTAACTGCTGAGATAGATAGTCACATAATTAATTTTAGCTATGAGACATATTTTGTGGCAGATATTTTAGGTAGAAAAGTACATATATCAATACATTCTATAGATTATATAAATATAGATACGCTGCCACAAGCAAAAATTGATACTAATATGTTAATATCTTTAGACTGGGATCATAAAATAGTTGAAAAACTTATAGAAGAAAACTCTAACTTAGATAAACTTCTATTTTTAGCTAAAGCACAAGCATAGTTTAAGTATACTCCGTGTATACTTTTAACCCTAAAACAGGATGTCCACCTAACCAGAATTTATAAATCAACCATAAAGGAATTTAAACATGGCATTATTTTCAACAAAAAGAGACGCTGCAGCAGTAGCAGAAACAAGCGGAGGAAACTCTAAGTATATTAACAAACCTGGTATTTACGACGTAGAAGTATTAGCAGCATTCGTATCACAGAAAGCTGGTAGTGAATCTCTAGTAGTTGACTTCTTTATCGAGAAAGACGAACAACAACAACCACTATATGGTAATTTACGTATTACTAATAACGATGGTAAAGAAAACAAAATTGGAGCAGCTACTTTCAACAAACTATTAGTTATTCTTGATGAAGATGAAGCAGCTGATCCAGAAGAAGCAACACTGCCAATTGGTAAAGACGGTGCGGATAAAGACGTAGCTGTCATCACTAATCTAACTGACTTTTCTATTAAAGTATGGGTAGCTATTGAGTATGGTAAGTACAACGGTAATATTACCGAAAAGAAAATTATTCGTAATTTTTATCGTGCAGCAGATGGTGCTTCAGCAGAAGAAATTGTAAATGAAGCAGAACCAGGTAAACAATACACTAAAGACCTTGAATACCTAGAAAATTCTGATAGTAAAGGTTACGTATACAAAGATGGTGTAACAGCTGAAGAAGTACAGCAATGGATTGCAGATGGTCGTCCTAAAGGAAGTGCAGGTTCTACAGCTACAGCGTCAAAACCAAATTTTACAAAACGTAGATTCGGTAAATAGTTTTTATTTATACTTAAGTGCTCTATTCATCTTCATCAGAGCACTATAATCAAACTGTTAAGATGCGATAGTTTAGCCTCACTAGCGTTAATACAAACGAGGTTTTTACAAACGACGTACCTATCTGTATAAAGACAGCTAAAGCAGCAATACATGACGTACGTCTTTTAATAAACATAAAAGGAAATTAAATGGAAACATTAAAAGAATATAAACAACTAATTGAAAAAGTACTAGAGGAGATTGAAGCATACGAGAATAAGCCTACAAAAGCATGTTCACTTCGTATTCGTAAATTATCTAATCAAATCGGTAAAGATGGTGTACAATTACGTGCAACATTAGTTCAAGCTGATAAGGCTTCTTAATGCAAAACATAACGGTTACAAAGGCTAACGGCTCTACGGAACCGTTAGATATATCGAAAATCCATGCACATCTAACATCAGCTGCAGAAGGTAAGTATGACCATCTAATTAGTTCAATCGAACTAGCAGCTAAGTTACATTTTTATGATAAAATCCCTACTTCATACATTAATGATGTGATTATTAAAACAGCTAAAGATATGGCAACTATAAGAGATATAGGGTATGATGTTATTGCTAAAAACCTTATGATATATAAAATCTACAAACAAGTAGGTAACTCTTCTACTCCTAGCAGTTTACTAGAAATCTTAACAGAAGGCTGTAATAAAGGAGTTTATTCACCGGCATTACTTAATTCTTTCACTTTAGATGAACTTAATAAACTTGATAATGAGATAGACTATACTCGTGATTTTAATTTCACTTCTGCTGGTATTGAGTTCTTACAGTTACGCTATATGAAACAATTTAATAGTAAACTAATCGAACTACCACAACATATGTTTATGCTTATAGCTATGGATATATTTCGTGATTATCATAAAAATCGTATACATTATATCAAATTAATGTATCACAAATTATCAACTTTTGAAATTACACTACCTTCACCAGAAATGGACGCACTACGTACAGTATCAACTGACTATGCATCATGTGTATTGATAAAGACAGGAGATTCACTTGATTCATGGGTAGAAGCTTCTAAATCATTAGTTTTACATACAGCAGCATCTGCAGGTATAGGTAACGACATATCAGCTATAGCATCTATTGGTGACTTAGTTAAGAAGGGTTCTATTACACATGGAGGTAAAATACCTGTGTTAAAGTCTATTGATGCAGATATTCAAAAAGCAGTACAAAACGGTAGACGTGGTTCTGCAACACCTTTCATCAATTTCTTTGACCCAGAAATAATAACTATATTAGCTATTAAATCACCCCGTACATCTATAGAAAAACGTATTAATGACCTTTCTTATGGTATAAAATTACGTGAATTAGTATATGAACGTGCAGCAAATGATGATGTGATTACATTATTTTCTACTCGTGATTCTTTAGAACTTTATGAAATATTTCATTCAGGTACGGCAGAAGAATTTAGCACATTATATAAACAATGTGAAGAACAATTTCCATCAAATCAACGTATTTCAGCAAAGAAACTTATAGAATTACTGAATACAGAAATGTTTGAAAATAGTGCTTATTATGTACTAAATATAGATGAAGTAAATGCTAACTCACCTTATACAGAAACAATATATCAATCAAATATCTGTATGGAGGAAGTATCACCTACTAAAGATCTATCTTGTAAACGTACACATGAACCTGATATAGCTATTTGTGTACTAGGTAACGTAAATCAAGGTAAAGTATCGATAGATAAGTTACCTGAAACTGTAGATATATTACTGCGTGCACAAACACATATTATGACACGACAAAAACACCCTACTACTCAAGCACAAGCTTATGTAGAACAGTATAGAAGTGTAGGTTTAGGTTTTTCTAACCATGCTTATTGGTTAGCTAAACAAAATCTTAAATACGGTGCTAAAGAAGCTCTTGAACTACATGATGAGTGGATGGAGTATTTTCAGTACTACTTAATAAAGTCATCTACTGACATTGCTGAAGAAACATCACCAGCACCTAGATTTTTCACACATTCAACATACGCTAAGGGTGTTATGCCTATAAACCGTTATAATAAACATGTAGACGAATTAGTTCCATTTAAAATTAGACTAGATTGGGAAAGTTTAAAACATCGTGTACAAACAGTAGGTATGGCTAACGTAGCTTTATCAATGGTACCTCCAGCTGAATCTTCAGCAGGACCTTCTAACCAAACTAACGGATTAGAACCTGTTAAAGATTTCATTACATTTAAAGAAAATAAAACATCTGTAATGAAACAGTTTGCTCCAGAAGTGAATAAGCTAGCTCATAGATATGAATTAGCTTACGAAACTAAAGATATGACTAAACGTTATTTAATGCATGTAGCAGTAACACAAAAATGGATTGATAAATCAATTAGTACAAATAGATTTTACAATCCTGAGCTGTTTAAAAACTCTAAGGTACCTCTTAAATTATTAATTGAAGATATGTATTTTGCTAAATATTATGGAGTAAAGTCTTTATACTACACTAATACTAGAGTACCAGATGTAGAAGATCAAAAACAACAATGTGAAGGAGGCGGCTGTGAAGTATAGTACATTTTCAACCGAAAATATTGAGTTTACAAATGAGCCATTATTCTTAGGTAAAGGGAGAAATGTAGCTAGATTGGATTTACCTATTGAGCAAGAAATACAAAAGCGTACAGATAAGGCGTTAGGACTTATGTGGTTTAAAACTGACTTCTCTTACAAAAAAGATGGTGAAGATTACGCAGTAATGGCACAACCACTTAAAACACTATTTGATAAAAACCTTAAATTTCAAACAGTAGGAGATAGCGTAGCAGCTAGGTCTGTAAGTGAAGTATTTGGCCCTATAACTACCAACCCTCAATTAGAGGAATGGTGGTTTCAGCATGCTTTTTATGAAGGAGTTATTCATTCACCTACATATGCAGAAATCCTTAAAAGTTTACCAGTAGATGCTAAAGAAGTATTCGATGATATTATTATAAATGACCATATTATTGAACGTGGATTAGCAATAGCTAACGTATTTGATGATACTATAGCATGGAATAGTAAAATGGTGCTACAAACTTCAGATTATGATGAGTACAGTCATATGAAATCAATCGCACTTTCACTGTATGCTTTAAACATTCTTGAAGCTGTGTTCTTTAAATCTTCATTTGTAACTACTTTTGCATTCGCTGAAAACCATATAATGGAAAGCTCAGCTAAAGCTATTACTAAAATTTCTATGGATGAAATTATGCATTATCAGATGACAGTGTATGTAATTAAACGTCTTAAAACTGATACTGAGTGGGCAGCAGCATTTGCAGAAGTAGAAGACCAAGCAGTAGCTATGTATCAACAAGCATATAACACAGATTTAGAGTGGATTGATTATTGTTATTCTGAGAATGAACATGTACCGTTATTAGGTGTAAGTAATTCTATTCTTAAACAGTATGTACAATATAATATGTATAATGTAATGACAAATGTTAAATTACCTCATATAGTAAAACGTACTAAAAATCCTTGTATTTGGGTTGATAAGTACTCTAATTTATCTAATGTACAAGTAGCTATGAAAGAGACAGATAGTGCTAACTACTTATTAGGTAAATTAGATACAGAAGCTTCTAATGAAGACTATAGAAAGTTTTTATTATGACGCTTAAACAAACATTACAAACATTACAAACATTAACATTATTAAATGAATGTAAAATACACCCTAAGTACTATAAACAAGTTGAACGTATTATGCTGCAAGAAGCTACTACGCACAATATAAAAGAAGCATCTGAGCTTCTCAGCACTATTGAATCAAATTTAAATAACTATGAGACTAAGTGTATGTATCATACAAAGGACAGTTAATGACTGAATATGAAATCAGACAGAAGATTGAACAATATCGAGTATCAGATGCTCCAGTACACATTAAAGAGGCTGCTATCCGAGAACTAGAGAAGAAATTATCTTCTAGTGTAGAAATAGCTTATAACATGTATTTGGAAGCTCTTCCAGATACATCAGACATAGGAGAAAATTAATAATGAAATTTAAAAAATTTAAACAAAAAGTAAGAGAGTTAGAGAAGTCTTTACCAGAAAACATAACAAACAAATTATCTACTGAAACTCTTAAAGAAGTACCAAAAGATTATAGAGTACTCTATATTGTTTCGCTTAAAAAAGTAATAAGTGAACTATCTTTAGAACATAGTGTAACAGAAGATAAATCAGAAACAGATAGAATTTTAGCTGAACGTGGTGCTAACTACGGTAAGTTTACTAACCATGCTAAGTTATCGCAAACGTTAAAAACAGCATTTGATAATCATGTACGTGAGTACGGACAACCAGAACTATTTACAAACACGATGAATGAAGCCATTGAGATGGTATTTCATAAATTAGCTCGTATCGCAAATGGAAATCCTACATATAAAGATAACTATGTTGACATTATTGGTTATACACAACTAGTTTTAGATGAACTTAACGGTATAGAACGTTAGTATGGACTATCTATCATTACATTTTTTACTATATATTGGTAGATGGTTATTATCCGCATTTGTTATGATGTTGCCTTTATACATACTGGTACATTATAAATGCTGTACTAACACTAAATATATGGAATATATTCACTTAGTGTTAATACAACTTATAGGAGCTTTTATATTCTATAAACTAGATTACTATATTTTTAAAGGAACACATTAATGCAACGATTTCTTAGTTTACTTGCTATTATTATACTAATTACAGCAGCAGCATGTGCAATAACACACCATACAGATTACGCTATACTGGGTATTATCATATACTTAAGTATGTTACAACTAAAATACGAGGATAGTTAAATGGACATCCATACAATCACAAAGGAACAATATGAGTAAACCATTAGTAGATATTATGAATTTAAATCTAGATAGATATGGTAAAAATTTCGATTTAGAGAAGTTTAAAAAAACATTTTATGAAGAAGTAGATGAAATGTTTAGAGGTATCGAAAATAACGATATCAATGAAACTATAGATGGGGCAAACGATGCTATCGTAGTTCTCGCAGGACTTATAACACAACACGGCTATAATCCTGAATTGACTCTTAAACAAGTAGTTAAAGAGATTAAGTCTAGAGAACAATCAAAAGAACAACGTAAAAGATGGAAAGAAAACCCTAAATTACAAGATGTAGAAAAGTGGGAAAAAGATAGAACACAAGACCCATCTACACTATATAAAGCAGATTTTAGTACATGTAGACTTGGTAACTAAATACTATACAAGTACATTGAAAAATAAATTTTATTATAGTATAATAAAATTTAGTTCCTACACATAATATAAAGGGTCGGCTGCTTTAGTAGAGCGAAGACAACTGTTAGATACTACTAATATCGTGAACAGTGACTGAAGGTAAGTATCACTTCAAACGGTAGAGTGCCATAAATATCAAATCTCTACCATTTAATAGAAATAGCCAAGTGTCCAAGGTTTTGTTAGTTCTGAACCAGCGTAGCAAATCAGACTATAGACGAGGGATAATGCGTCAATAATGGACTATTTCTATATTTACTACATGTACAGTTAACATAATCGGAATGATGTTAATCCTCAAGTACAGGCGAGGTCAAAACTACATTGTCCAGAATAGTAATATTGGTTCAAATCCCATCTTCTCTACTATTAGTACCCATCTATCAAGTGTGTAATCGGTACATCAGCTGCACCACTTATCAAACTTTCAGTATTATCTAACCAACTAAACGGATTTAATCTCTTACCCCATCTAAATATAATTGAACTATCTAACACATCATTAGGGATATCTAAGTATTTTTTACCTAAGCTATCCATCACTACTTTAGTAGTATTAGTTTTTAATAGTTTTAGATTAACTCTTTGTATATTAGCAAAATATTTCCAGAACGCTTCTGGCCCCATCTTATCTAACCATTGAACTACTTTACTATTTATTACTTTACTGTAGTTTATAAAATTATCAGTAACTTCTCTTAAAGCTTTTTCCTTACTTACTCCATTTTCTATAGCATTCCAATAAATAGCAGCTCTAAAGTGGAAATCACTTTCTTGTGTTACATGCAACAATAGCTGTCCTAATGCACTTTTCCTAGTTAAAAACGCAGTATTTACTACTTCTTTTATAGTCTTATTGTTACCAATTACGCTATCTTCTAACTTCTTTTCTACCCAATTTACAATTTTATTACTATCTTCTTCTAAATTTATATCTTCAACAATTGTCTGATACAACCCTTCTTCTAATAAAGGTATTAATGGATTATCTTTTATTTCAGCAGCTAAATCAGCTAGTTTTTTACGCACTTTATCTCGTTCAGCACCTTCAAGCATATCTACTTTACGTTCTAAGTTTCTACGTTTTTTCTCATCTTCTTTCCACTTATCTAAGTTTCGTTTACTTATCAATAAATACTTAACTGCTTTATTTATAGGCATACCACTAAACCACAGAAATTTAGCATTACTCACTATATTACCTATTATAGTTCTAGGTAATTTTATAACTACCATACTTTTAGCAATAGCTATAATATCTGCAAAGCCTTGTTCAATTAGTCTAACTTTATGTTGAATACTCAGAGGCAGTCTTTTTATAAGCGAAGAGTTACTAACCATTGCCTGGTTATACCCAAACAATTGTTTCATTAAATCTTTACGTATATATATTTCTCTACGCTCTTTAGGGTTTTTCACACCTTTAGCTAGATCTTCTTTTTTATTCATCTCAACTATATATGCTCTAGTTTTAGGAGGTAGCAAACCCCATAACTCCTCTCCTTCTGTTTTAGGCATAAATCGTGCAACATCAGCTTCTCCTACTTTACCTTTTAACTCTGCAGTCGTAAGCCTATTTTCAGTAGCATACACTCTTATAAATTCATTATCTAATAACTCTTTAGCTAAATTTTCATCTTTGATACTTTTTAAAGTTTCTTTAGTATCTCGTATTATAATATCAATTAACTCCTCATTATTCGTGTCAGTATACACTTGTGTATCTTTTTGCCCAAAGCTTCTAGCTAATAAGTCTGTACCTCTTTTTTCTAAATCTATATGGGTCTCCATCTCAGATAGAGTAGGCTCATACCTAAAGTCAATTACCCTCCCATACTCATTATATATAGGGTACATATTATTATAGTTACTATGCTTAGCTGCATGTCTAATTGCTTCACGAATTTTATTGTTTATGCGTTCATTAGATAAATGCTCGTTCTCTACTCTTACTTTTTCACTTAATGTCAAACCCTTAATAGTTAATCTTTGCAAACCTATTGCACCATCAACTCTTTTAGTTAACCCCACATTGTCATTTACGTACAAACCATACAGCATTTTACCAGTATCTCCACTATCCTTTCTCATAGTACGAATTAGTCTATAACCTAGATTTTCCATTTTATTACTAGTAGCTTTATCAAATGGAGCAAATATTAACTCTTTACTATAGTCGGTATTCTCCTTCATTTGTCCTTTAACCATTTCCTGTAACTTACCATTAAGCTCCCAATCACTTTTAGTAGCTACTTGTACACCTTTACTGTTTACTAAATAGTTTGTAACACCTTCTACATCTAAGTCTATTAGCTCTACCATACGCTCTTTATACTCAGAGTCTATGTCCTTTAAAGCGTATAATGTAATCAGTCTATCAATCATATTTTCAATCTTAACTACGTTATACTCTGCAACTAACTCTCCTCCGTCTGGAAACGCTAGGACACTACCAAAGTTTCTAGCGATATTATGAGCATTGCTGCGTAATCCTTTTTTAGTAAGCATGTACTTAGCTACACTTTTAGCATTACGTACCATAGCATTACCCAGTACGTAGTTGCCATGTTTAATAGATTTTATACTTTTTTCTAATTTATTTATTTCTTTATCTAGTATATTACTATCTGTTAAGTATTTTCTTAACACTTTAGCATCGGTACTAACGGCTTGAAAGTCTGTACGCATAATAACTCTGTTTAAAGCGTGGTTGTATTTTAAGTTTTTATTAGCGTACATGTCTATGTTCTTAAACCCTGTTTGAATATCTCTTAAAGCTCCTTTGAAATGCATATCTCTCATACGGTCTAAATGACTTTTGAATTTCATAGTTATATCTGTTATCTGTACTAAAGTTTTTCTACCTGCCGTAAAATCCGCTATTAAGTCTTTTAAGAACTCATAGTACTTACCATACATTTTTTTAAGTAGATAATCTAATTGAATTCTGATTTTTAAGTACTCATCACTGTTATAGTCACCTATAATTGTATAGAGTCTAGTTATAGCTGGAAACATTTTAGCAATATGCCATGTCTTACCTAGCACACCACTATTACGAGCAAGTTCTGCTTCTTTATTTATGTACGTTAACAGTTTATGGACTCTAGTTAGCTCTGCTTCTTTATACTTATGTTTATCTGTTTTATTATCTATAACACTAAAACGCTCTAGTACATTATCCACAACCTCTTTTACCGCTTTATCTACTTCTTTAGATACTTTATCTAAACCTTCATTAAACTTTTCGTCAATAACTATACCGATGTGTTCTTTAGCTTTATTGCCGTATTTGTTATTAACTTCTCCAAGTGCTATACTTAACCTTAGTAGCTCAGTCTCTATGTCTTTACCACGATTTCTCATGTGCGTTAAATCAAACACTAATTTATTCAATTTGTTTAATAGACCATAGAAAGTTTTACTGAGCCAAGAAGCACTGTCAGGTACTTTTATTTTTCTGTATTCTAATGGGGTGTTTTGCAGAGCTTTTTTTACATGCTTGTTAGTTAAACCATAAACTATAAATTCTTGTAAACGTCTATCAGCATCTTTATTTGTAAAATCATCTAACTTTCCGGTAAATATGTAATCATACATACTTTTTGCTTTAGCGGTTTCTTCTTTAGTGTAAGGGCCTTCTCCTTCAGGTAGCAAATCTTTGTAAGTCATTCTACTTTTAGCTACTGTATAAAGTCTTCGTAAATCATCCTTTACATCTTGCCCCAGCACACCAAGCGATTTATGAAACAGTACATCTAAGTATGCATGTGTAATTTCATGTACTAACGCTTCCTCGTTACCCATTAGAAATCTATTATTCGCTTTTTCTGCTAGGTCACTTGGAAGTATACGTACCTTACTCCCTTTTACATTCGGATTGAAGGATGCTGCAGGCTCTGATAGTACATTAAGCATACTCTTGCTTACATCTATTTTTAAGGCACCAATCTCTTTAACTAGTCTATACATTCTCTTTGTAAGTTTTCGTAGATGTTCTGTATGCTCAGTATCCTGTACTACATTAGGAGCTTTCTCGTCTATACTTACCATCTCAGCATGTATTTGTTTTAAGTTACCACTCATAACGTTTTCACTGCTACCAAACATCTTGTTCATAGCATCTTCGTCCATATCAACGTTAAATAATGTATCTAAGTCGTCTTCGTGTCTAGGAGAGTTTTTAATAGCATTTTCTATTACATCAGACTGTACGTTACCTACAACTCTACTACCAACTTCTTTAAAGTGTAAATCGATGTCACCATCAACAGTGTAAAATGTTATATTCCCTTTAGCATCAATATTGACTCTATCTATAAGTGTGGATTGTCTATCAGAATTACCATTTTCATAGTATTCTACACTACCACTACCTAAACGCATGTCTATATTGATAGCTCTGTTGTGTAGTACAATAGCTTCTCTTCCTAGAGCATCAAGTTCTTTATCTGAGGTTTGTGGGTATTCCTTTCTAAGATTCTGCTTAACTTCTTTTAAATCTTCATTTGTAAGCATTAAACCCCTAGCATATGCAGTACATTTCATTGTTATCCTTTACACTTTGTGTTGCTGTTATCTATAACAGTCTTTGTTGCTATTATACCTGTTTCTAGCATAGAATCATCTGAATTGCTAGAACTATTCTCTACTCGTCTAATCATTATAATCTGGTCTCCAGTATTGCTTATCACTTCAAACCCATATTTACTGTACCAACTTATTAGTTTCTCTTCATTGGTAGTATCGTCCATAGGAAGCACCTCTAACAGTATATCTTCATTACCGTACTCATTAATTACACGTCCCATGACAGCATCAGCATAACCTAATCCTCTCTCATTTGAATGTATCATGTTAAGTGTGCGGTATACCTTAGTCTTATCTACATCGTCACCTAAGTAATCATTCCAGTTCAGCATACCGTTTATCTTAGCCTTACCTAAGCTAGCATAAGCAACAACTTTATCGTTTTTATACAACTCCACACGTTTTACATTTCTATTTTTATTATTTGGGTCAACAACTAACTCTCGTTCTTTTATTTGAGTTTCTAGTGCATCTTCTACTATACTATCTACAGCCTTCACTACGTAGCGAGTATCTACACTCCACAGTTTACCTAACACTTTCTTTATAGTATTCAGCACGTTGTTTACACTTATGGACTCATTTTGTGGGAACTGTTTAATAAACGCTCTACGTACACTAGGTTCACTACTTAGTACAGCTACTAACTCAGCTACCTGAGTAAACTCATCCTTTCTACTAAGCACATAGTCTAGTCTTTGACGAAGGATGTTACCCTCTATATCATGTCCAGGGTCAAAGTCTTTTAAACTCTCTAAACTTTTAGCTAAATACTTATATTGTTTTCTGTGTTTACCGTCTTGTAACCATTTATATGTAATTGCATGTTTAATCTCATGTGCTACATAAACAGCTCTATCTTTCGGATTAGCTTCTGCTACTATAGTTATGCTATTATTCTCTGGGTCGTACATAAACTCTTCACCAAATTTGATTTTAATGCCATATTTCTGTATATACTGGTCATTTAGCTTATCAATCTGCTTAGCTTCTTCATTACTAATCAGCACTTCTGGTAGATAATCATCAGCAGCTTTTAAATTTTGCGTGATTTTAAGTTTAGTATTGTCGAGTTTTCTAGTTATACTTTGTATTACATTTTCACTGGTAGTTTTTGTTTCGTATTTAGTAGGTTCGTACTCATACTTAGCACTTACTTTATTGCCGTTCTTATCTAGCGTTTCAGCATAGGCATGTTCTACGTACAGTGTCTTGCTAAACAACTTCTCTCTATTAGTTTCAGATAGTTTTTCAATCCTACTCAGATCAGTTATATATTTCTTAATTTGGTCTGCATACTTTAACTTGCTGCCTGGTTTGCTATACTCCTCATTCAACTCTTTTAGTATATCTTCTAGCACACCATCTTCTAGCCTACTGTTAGTAAACGTCTTAACCACTGATTGCATAATTTCATGTACTAAGTGATAGTCTTTATTTAAGTTAATCCAGTGTTTGTTATAGTCTTTAGTACCTTCTATAAACTCATCTATAGAGAAATAGTTAGCATCATGCACTCCGAGTGCTACTCTACTTTTTAGTACTTCAGCTTGCACACTACCATCAAAGAAGTGTATAGGTACAACTGCACCTGAACTGTATGCCTCAACTAACTTATACAACTCTATGGCACCATGTGTAAGCCTATTACCGCTACTTTTAGTTCTTAAGCCTGGGCTAGCAATATTACCAAGCAACTCAACGTCACCCTCTTTAGTAGACACCCTCTGACGTTTAGCTATTAGAAGTTTAGAAGTTATACCGTCATCAGTCTTAAGCACAGAGTTGAGTACTGGTAGCACATAGGACATTTCCTGTACCAAGGCTTGCATTTCTTTTTTATTTATAGGAGGTACTAGTCGTGAAGCGCGCTTATACTCAGGGCTATCTTCTTTAACAGCATCATCTACTAATTTTAGCACTTTAGTTTTATGTAGTTCTTTTATTCTCCTGTCTAGTAATTTTCTAGCAATCCTAAACTGTACTGTAAATAGCTCATTTGTAGTTCTAGTTAGTTCTATGAAGGGTTTATACTTCTTTGTTAGTACTACTTTTAAAGCGTTACCGAATGTAGGCTGTCCTTCTAATTCTTCATCTGCAGCATATACATAACCGATTAGTGTTGTACGCTCATCAGGGCTCAGTTGAAACTTACGTAAAGCTTCTAAATTTTTCGGCAAATCTCGCTTCTTGTCAGACTGTAGTACATGCAGAATTTTATTTATTCTATTATACTCATCACCCAATTCTCGCTCTATTTCGTAGTCAGGATCTTTCGGGTTGTAGTCAGGACTAGAGTAGTAATTTTTAGCTTTTATGTAGTAGGTATTTATCATGTTATATAAATTATCTACCGTTAAGTTAGCTGTAGATTGTATGATTGAATTAATGGCACTACCGTAGTTGAGTACCATAAACGGGTTTTTCATAAAATTACGACTAAATCCTCTATCTTCATCATACTTAGGGTCTATAAGTTTTAACACCTCTAAAGGTACATCATAGCTATTTTTACGCAATTCTTTTGTTAGTTCTTTGGCAGGGTCCTCATAAGAATCTAACGCATCTGTATCATCATTTCTAGCACCATAACTTTTAGAAGCCTCTGTAAACACTCCCATTTTCTCTAGTTCTTTTATTTGAGCATCTATATTGGAGCCGAATAGGATTGGGATTTGCATGTTTTTAATTGCATACCCAGACGTAATAGCGTCTGTCTCTATACTAGATTCAGTGTAGTAACTCTCTGCAGTACCTCTACCAGTATAATTCCAGTTTAATAGCTCACTGATACCACTCAATAGATGTTCTGGCTCTCCTAAATTGTATTTACCTTCTTTAGCTACTTCTAGTAGTATTTTTGCATGCTCTGCATAAGTTTCACTATTTTGGTACTCTTCTAATGTAGCGTATTGTGTAGCTTCGTCTATATCATAACTACTTGATAATTTATCTATAATAATATCTATTTCATTGTTATTAGCTACTAATAGTTTTTCTGCTGTTTGTTTATCTACGCTGACACCGAACGATTGTCCAAGCATAAGTTTAAATCCGTTTTCGTTACTTTTAGTGACTTCAACTTTTCTATTATACACTGCATACCGGTGTAGTTTCTTATCTTGCCAATTTAGTTTGTTACTATCTATCATAAATCTATTATTAGTAATTACTTTCCATCTTGCATACATATCTTTATCTAAACCAAATTCATCGTAAGCTTCTTGTAAGTAGTTGATAGAATCAGCCAGCATATTGTTCTTACCACGTACAGCTTCTAGCTTAACATCTAACACATCTTCTTCATTTTTATAGCCTAACAATTCTAGTAGTACACCATCCTTATGAAGCTTTTGCACAAGCTTGTTAAACCCATTCTTCATACGATACGGCGTACTGCTTTGTTTTATTACAGCATCTTTGTGAGCAGAACTGACTACATCCCCTAACTCACCACTCGGACCTTCATTAACTATTTCACTTCGTTTAGGTACTGCATCACTTTTAGTTGTAAATACTCCATATTTAGTCGGTTCGCCTACAACACTGTCATACAATTTTCCTGCACTATCTTTTACAGTCTTGCTACTAACTAGTACTTCTACCCCACCTGCAATGACATACAACGACATATCACCGTTACGTCCTACTTTGCGTTTATTGTTAAAACTAACTACTTTTATGCCTTTCCTAGTATCATCTATATCAGTCTTTTTTACTGTAAGCATACCAACATTTTCTAGACCAGCTAAACTAAGCATACCAAGTTCAGCTTTCAATTTAGCTTCTAGTACATGATTGTTGATAAGGTTTGTATCACTGTCAGCTTTAATACCTAGCAACTTATACGCTTTACTACCTATGGTATTTATACTTCTATTATATAACGTATCAAATCCGTTCAACTTTTCGTACATTTCTGTAGTAATAGTGTCTTTTTTATCTATTCCTAGTATAGCTCGAACTGTATCAGGATGTCGATGCTCTGCTAAGTCAGATTCAGCATCATTGACTAGCCAATCAGTAGTAGCTATACTTACAGCTTTAGCAACTTCATCATTTAGTGTGTAGTGTGTAATCTTACCATACTCATTTTTATGTGCTTTATACAGCAGTCCAATAATACTTTGCCAACCTTCAGTTATATTATTATTGCCTGTGTACATAGGGTCAATGAGAAAATTATCATAAGTATCTGCTTGAACAACACCTTCTTTAGTTACATAGTTTTCTATCACATTTTTTAATGTAAGTGCTATAGTGTCTTGAATTTGAGTTTCTACTAGCTTAGTGGTAGCTTTAGGGTTCGCTTTAAAGTATGTACTAAGTGTTGCATTCAGTGCTGTGTGATTTCTTATATCGTGTATAACCTTACCAACACCATTTTCATTTTTCAGTTTATATAGTGCTGGTAATACTTTTGATACATCTTTTAACGCTTCAGTACATTTCATTATTTACATCCTATTATTTTTTTCAATTTACTAATTATTCTTACATCTAGAGTTTTTAGGCTAGCGGCTATTAAATCTTGTATAATTTGCTCATTGCTAATTTCTAAAACTTTTTCTGCTGTTATTGTAGCAGTACTACCCTTAGTTTTACTTAACATCTCCTGTAAGTATTCTAGTTTTTTTGCAGTAGTTTTTACTTTAGAGAGCCCATTATCTAAGTCATGTACACCTGCTTCTGTAAGTTCTCTATATAACTCATCTATCTTATTCTGGTTATCTAACTCTTCAATATCTTCGCTACTCATATCTTTATAGCTAGACGTATCAGGCTCGGTAATTGGTTTTTCTGCTTCAGTATTATGTGTAGATTTTTCTATAACATCTTCAGCAGATTTGTTTTCTATCGGCTCTACGTCACTACTCTTACCACTATCAGGATATTTTAGGTTGTTTATTGATACTGTACCATTTCCAGCTTTTGCTATGTATTTAGTACCTTTTAGTACTTTATTTACCCTATGCGTTAACCTACTCTTACCGCTCCTAGTAGTAAATTCTGGGTATAACTCTACATATCTATTTAGCACCTTATCAACAGCTGCTAAGTATTTAACTACGGCTGTTTGATTACTACCATAACTGTTAATATCCTCATACAATTTTTGTACGTTCTCTGCTAGTAAGTTTACTTCTTCGAGGAGTTCTGCTTCTTCTCTAGTATACTTTGTAGTTTCTCTCCCTGACTCTTTAACCTTAGTAGTTCTGCTTTTATCGCTTTTAGTTCTTTCAGTCTGTTCATTTTTTTCTTCTCCTTGTTGTTTTTCATCTACAGTAAACTCTGACTGTGTATCAGTACTACTATCTAGTTTGATATTACCGGCACCATCAAACTTATTATTAGTTACTATATCGTATACCTTTTGAAATAGTTCTACTTCTTTTTCTATCTGTTCTATTCCCACATTGGACTGTGGTCCGTGATATTTATATACAGCAGGACTACCATCAGAATACTGCCCGTATTGTGCTTCTATAGTACCATCACCTTTTTTCCACTTATTGGCTAGCACTCTTGCAGCTTCAAGCTTCTGCTCTTGTGTTCTCATAAAGTTTTCTAGCCTACTTTGTAGTGCTTCTTTATTTTTGTAATTTGGGTCTAGCAGAGCCTGTACATACTGATATAAACCCATTCTATACTTGCCATAAGTGTCGAAGCCCCCGTACACTTTCATTGTTTGTGTGTCTTTATTTATAGCTTTTTTACCTACATCTAGTGCTACCCCTCTTTCATCAGCTAGAGGTACCACACCACTTTCAGCTATTAGTTTTTCTACTTGCAGTGCTTTCTTTTTATCAAGCATTTCAGCGGTAGGTTCAGTAGTAGAGGATAGTTCTTTATCCACCTCAGCTAGTTCTTTTTCTATCTCTTTTATTGGTCTGTTATTATATACAGCACTACTACTATTACGGAATGGTTCTAAATCATTAGCTATCGCGCCTATTGTGTTAACTAAATCTGCCTTTAACACTTCTAATTTCGACAATCCCTCTGCTGTCTGCTTTTGCATACTTGCTAGCTCTTCAGCAGTATAAGGAGTACCATCCTCTTTTATAACAACTTCACCAGTTAGTAGTTTTTCTTCATTATCTTTTAACTGCCTCTCAGCTGCTAGTACTTTTTGCAACTCGGCTTCATGTGTCTTAAGATTTCTCTCATATACATCTTTAACTAGAGCTTCATCGTGTCTACTAAGTACACCTTCCTCTCCATTAGTGATTGCTTGTACATGCTTGCTAATGTCATTATCAGATAACTTTGAAGCATAAATAGAATCTTTAACTTCATCAGGCATTTCATCTAAATGTTTTTTAATTTCGCTAACATCTAGTGTGTCAATTTCTTGTAGATTTTTGTATGCGTTATCTATGTCTGCAGCAGAGGTATCAGTTGTGCCAGCATCACTACTACTATCACTTACAACTTTCGCTTTAACATTACCTATAGCTTCTTTAACTGTATCGTTCTCTTTAGCTGCAGTTTTTATAGTGTTAGCGACAGTTCCAGTTCCTTTAGCACCTGTACCCATAACAGCACCGAGGAATGCGCTAAACTTATTTGTATCAGACGTTGCTATGTCTTTTATATTTTTAGTGTTTTCATTTTGTGTAGCCCAGTCTTGACTTACCCCTTCTAGATACTCTTGTAAACCTTCCTCTCCACCAGACTTTAGAATGCTTATAGCCTTATTTACAACTCTTTTAGTTGGCTTGAATACTTCTTTAGCACCACTCTTAACTACAAACTTTTCTAAATTCAGAACAGCTAGTTGTTCAAGGAATGTCTCAGCTAACTTACTCTTACTCATTCCTTTATTGTTATTCTCTCTATACTGGTCGTTATATTCTTTAGTTCTGATAGCTGCTAGCCCTAATGTACCTCCTGGTAACATAATAGCTGCCATCTCTCCTGACGATTGTGCAAATACTTCTGGAAGCATTTTAAGAGATGTTATTAAAGCTTTTGTGTAGTTACCTTCTTTGAATGCTTTTTCTGCTGTAACCATCTTATCATTATAGTCTTTAATAGTCTCATCTTTAACCCCAGCATACTTCATAGCAGTGTTTAGGTCTTGTAATTCTTTACTTTTATCGGCAGTACCAAATAAACCTCTATCGGTATCTACGACTTTGTCATAACCTTCAACTATATCTCCTAGTACTGTACCTTTAATACTATCTTTTACTGCATTAGTACCTCTAGCCCATATATTGTACAGAGAACCTTGCACCTCATCTACTAACTCTCCTACATACCCGTCTTTATCACTAGTTTGCATTTCTTTATCGAAATCATCTAGTATAGAACTAACTGTGTTACTTTCTTCTTCTATATAAGTATTGCCAGGTCTTAGTGCTTGTTCCGCTGTTAAGTCGTGCTTACCGCTAATATCACGCAGAAATTGTACTCTTCTGTTATGGCTACTTATATCTGTGTCAGCTACTTGAACTGGAATGTTTAACGGATTTTGCGAATCACCTAGCATAAGCGGATTGTTAACTACATCGTACTCAATAGGCCCTGGAGTCCATTCAGTACCGTCAGGGTTTTTAGGTCTACCCATAGCAGTATACAAAGCGTCAAGTTTATCTAACTCACCTCTTGTATAAACTACTTTTTCTTTATCCGCAAATGGTAAGTCTTCACTTACCCCTATTTGCCTAGCTTGTCTGTTTATACGTTCTTTGTGGTGTGTATCTCCTGCCCATGGAGTACCATCAGTGTTAAGGTGTGCTACTTCTCTAGAGTCTACCCATCCTGCAGGCCCTTCTATATTAGGAGCTCCGGCTAGTCTAGAATCAGCAGTTTCTCCTTGTATACGGAACGAATCACCGTCTATAACTGACTGCAGTTGTGCTTTTCTGAACTGCACATTACTACTTAGCACGTCATTAGCTATCTGTTCACCTAAATTATTGTTGCCGTTTAATCTTTGTAGTTTTTCTTGTGTTTTGTTTTGTAGGTTCTGTATTTTAGTAGTTGTTGGTGCTGTTGTGCTATTTATCGCATCAGCAACACCGAGGTCACCAGCTAAGTCTAAATCAGTCATATATTATCCTATACAGTATTTTAGTACCATATTATAACATAATAACTTTAAGCTAGTTTTTTAAGTAAGCTACTCTACACCAAATAGTCTTTTTATCCAGTTATCAACTGCACGGCCTTGAGGTTCTTTATTTTTATTGTTGTACTGTTTTTTAGCTACTGTATAAGCGTGAATTGACGGGTAGTCTTCTAAAGTCATACCAGGTCGGTATTCAGGCATCAGTACCTTTCTTGATACTTTTTTTGGTGCTTTTCTTGATACTTTTCTATTTTCTAGCTTTACACCTTTTTCCACACTTTCAGCAGGTTTTTCGTTTTTTACATTACGTGTACTAACTTTCTTATACGCACTGTGTTTCGGTGTGGACGGTCTACTGTCTATACCCAGTATGTCATCTAGTTCTTTGTCTGCAAACTTTCCTAGAGCTTCTCTACGTGAGTTTTCTATGTCAGCTGCTGTTAGCATACGTTTAGGTAGGTATTTTGAAGCATCTAGTTTTGTAAAGTCTTCACTCCCCTTAGTTGAGCTGCTATAACTACCAGTGGTATTTGTACCTCTACCAGCATATTGTTTAATTAGGTTTTTAGCTTTAGCTTTCCACTCGTCTACATCTTTTAACTCTAAGTCTGTACCCATACCGAACATCTTATTAGTATGCTCTACACTGGAGTGTAGTAGATTACTAGCAACATCTGCAGGTACACCGGCTTGCTGCAATAAAGGTAATGTTCGTTGTATCACATCAGTACTTTCTGGGTTTTTATTTAATGCTCCATAATAAGGATCAGTTAACAATTCTTTACTAAGCTGTGCATAACCACTAGCGTTTTTATCTCGCTTACTAGAACTCGCTTTTATACGACTACTCGCCACTTTCGCACTGTTACTTGCATTAGCTTTATCAATATCAAGTCTCATACTAGCATTTTTGTAAGCTAATTCATTTGCTTGTTTAGCTGCAGCAGTATTAGCGCTTGGTCTGTCTACTAAGTTTTTAGTTAACTCATCTGCTAATGTTAAAGCTTTATCAGCACTTATACCTTCAGCTCCTGCACGTTGTAGTATATCTTGCCTAGCTTCACTTTTACTCATAGTGTTACTATCAAATATATTTTGCAATCTAGCATTTTGTACATCAGCATCTTTACCGCCATACATCGCTTCATCGTATGCTTTAGCTATCTTATCTCCATCACCTTTTTCAGCATCCCAACCATTAGCTGCTATCTTTGCTTCTGCTTTTGCATTAGCTTTATTAAAGGCTTCAGCTATTCTATCTTGTTGGTTTTCCAATCCTGTACTATTACCTAGGTTAGGGTTCCAAGTGCTAAGCAAATCACGCATACTCTGCTGTTCAGTTTTACCTTCTTCGTAATCTTTTTGTTTTTGCTTAAACAGTAGTTCAGCACGTTCGTCTGCTTTTGCTTGTCTAGCTTGTTCAAACTGTAGAGCTTTAGCTTTATCTCGTGCTTCCATTATACTACTAATACTAGTAGCTACCCGTTGTAAGCTTTCTGTAGGGTCTACTAATCTACCTGTGTTAAAGTCTAATTTAGGAGTACTCATTATGTAACCTTCCTTTACGCTGTTGCAAATTTAGCGGCTAAACCGTTACTATTAACTACACCATCTTTAGCAGTACTAGCTGCTTTAGGGTTGAACACGTTTAGTATATGTTGATTATCTGCTCTAGTTTTACGCATAGCATAATCGTTATTAGCATACTGTTGATCCATCAATGCTCTTTGTTTATCTGCTGTTTTTTTGTTATCTAGGTAACTCATAAGCCCTAAACCTAACTGTCCTACACCTAGTGCTAAACCACCTACACCACTCATACTAAATGGGTCACTCCCGCTAGTAGTATTACCACCACCGTTATATAATCCTTTTGATTGTAAGTCTGCAAAGTCTCCGCTATACATAGAATCTACATCAGACACACTCAGTTTGTTAAGGTCTATGCCATTATCAACCGCATAAGCTGCAAAATCAGGATTACTCAATGCACTAGCTGTATTACCGCTCCATGCTCTAATATTATTTAAATTTGTCGCTGCAGGGTCGACTATATTTGTTGTAGGTTGTGTCGCCATTTTAAATCTCCTATTACTTTAACTATTATTGCCATTATACCATAACTATCATAAAGCGTCATAGTACTTACTTAAAGTCTCTCTCATTAGACCTCTAGTAGTCATGTTACTAGGCATACTATCCATTAGCTCGTTCATTTCACAGAATTGGTAACTATCAAACTGCATACGTTTTACCTCTATATCTTCGACATGCGCAGGAATTCCTTCACTTTCTGTAGGTGTATTTGCTCCAGCTGGTTTTTGAGTATGCTGCATCCAAGTAGTGTATACCTTAAATCCTTTACTAAGCCAATCCACTATTGTGTTTAACGCTCTAAGTGGCGATTTTGTTATAACGTTAAAGGCATCCTCAAACATACCGACTACTGAATTAAATGCTTCATCTATAAAGTCTGATATTGTAGGTTGTACAACTTCTACACTAACTTCATTTACTACTGAACTTGCAACCGTAGTCTCTGCTACATTTGTAGAGGTAGCAGCAGCAGTAGAAGTGGCGGCAGCATTACTAGCCATACTTCCAGCAGCACTACGAAAAAAGTTAAACCAACCAATAAACATTGTTAAGTATCCTACTATCTCGCTAAACTTACCAAGCACTGTCAGTGACCTACCAAATGCTATAGCCATACCGTACTCACCGTTTTTTGATAGATACTTCCCTACCCCTGCCATCACTAGCGTACCTACTGTAAGTGTTAGCGATAGTCCACCGAAGAATGCTAGTGCAGAACCTTCCGCCATACCCATTAACACTCCAGCAGCAGGCGCAAAGTATACAGCTAAAATTATGACAATAAACATAAACACTACAGCTATAACACACTTCCAACCTTTGCAATCCTCTTGTTCATATCCTACATCTATAGCCTTTAGTATCATAGTACTGAAGTCAGCAGGTTTCAGCTCTCCTGCTGCGTCTTTTCTTATATACTGAGTCTTATACTCATCTTCATCATCATTAATAAATCCGTTAGTGTTACTGTAGGTAGCTAGCAACTCTCCAGGAAGTACAGGGTTATACTCTCTCAGTAGATTTTGTAACTGTCTTGCAAAGCTGTAAGGGTCTTTAGGGTTACTGAGAGCTATATTTTTTATTTCAGTAACATATTCAGAATCCTCTATATCTACCGCATTAACCTTTCTTTTAAATTTATAGCTAATCGTAGCTCGTATCGTATAATCCCGATACTCTAGGTAGTTGTAGCTGTAGAATTTTTCTTGACCATCCGTCCTAGGGTTCACTTCTACTACACTTCTACTAACTACTTTTGAACTACTTTCAAATAACTCGTCATCGGTGTCCATTAGGGAAGCAAACGTGACGGGACAAGGCTTAGTGTCAAATGTCATCATACTAGTTTGGTATACAGGTTTTTCTCCTACTTTTTGTAACTCCTCATCTTCAGGCACAATCTCTTCAGGGTTATACATACTGTTATAACCACTCTCTACTAACTTAATTATTTGCTCATTAGTTATGTGATTACTGGCTGTTATTTTTGTACTAGAGAATTCCTGTGTGTACTGTATTCGTACTTCATACTCTTTTCCTAGCTCAGAATTATTATCTATATACTCTGCTACTTGATGGTTAGTTAGTTCAAGTGTAGTATCATCTACTTTAAAGGGTTTTAGGTAGAACCAGGCAGAATCTACATGTTGCCAGTTTTGTGTAAACAACTCATTATACGACGTACCTATCAGTTTATATAGCTCTTTATAAGTGCTGTTATAAGGTAGTACTCCGCCCATATATATTATGAGTTTATCAAATACTTCAACATCTTCATCAGTATCAGCATCATGTATTATCTTAGTAGGCCAATAACGCATGATAGTATTTTTTATTTTTAAGTTGCGGACATACATGTTCTGTTTCGGTGTATATATGTCCAGTGTTAAATACATAAGTATCCTTTATTTTTTAAATGCTATTGCTAACATTTTAGTTTCAATGTGTATATTATCCACATCGCTACCCCTTATAAGTTGCAAATAGTAAGTGTCGTCATGCGGTGAATCTGGGCCAACTAGTGATATGCTGTAGTAAGCTTTGTGGTCATCATCATCGCTTTTAGGTATATTTACTAAATCCATGGTAGCTATTACAGTACTGCCTCTTAGAAGTTCAAATGTGGCACTAAATACTCCACCAACATCATCCATATATAGATATCCTGTACAGTTAGCTGTAACTAGTGTGTAAGCCCCATCAGCATTATCTATATCTCCAATTTTCAGTTTTGCATTGAACTCATAAGTATCATTTATACTTTTAAAAGCGGTTTGCGTTAAGTCACCGCTATTGATTGTATCTACGTTTAATGTCCCACTATTAATAGTTACAGCTTCAATAGTCGTGCCTTCTATAGTGCCCCCTTTTATGTAGGAACCTTCTATGTTAGGCTCATCACTTGTACCAGCAGCAGTACTATCTAGTGTGAAACCGTTATCCTCATTGTACATCTTTATCTGATTGTTAGCTAAGTCGAAATAAGTAGAAGCATCTTCACTTTCAATCTTACCAGTAGCTATTAAGCTACCGTTTATTGTTGTACTGTCTCCATTTATACCTAGACCTGCAAAAGATACATTACCAGTAAATTTCAACTTACCAGTTGTTGTGTCTACTTCAATAGGTGAGTAGGCGCTATCTGTAGCCTGTATTTTAAAGGTATCAGCTTTAAATGTTAAGTCACTCGTCTTACTTACACCATCATCTATTAACGATGCAGTCCAGCCTACCACCGCTCCGTCACCGTCAGATAGAAACTTACTAGCAGTAGCTGTATAGTCACCATCTTCATCTATAGTTATAGTATCTTCACTATCTATACTTACAGTTTGAGTACCCATTGATACTGCTATTTTACCTAGCTCCCCTGCTCCTGCATTTAGTGTGCCATCATCATTCAAGCCTACAGTGGTATATCCGGTTTTTATTATATCAGCAGTAGCTTCTAATCCTGTATCAGGGTCGTTTATTGAGCTAGCTAGAGCTGTGGTAGCTGTAGTATTAGCGTTTATACTATCTGCGTATGTTTGTATATTCTCTAGGAACCAACTGCTAGCTACATCACCACCAGTACCTGCAAACTCACTGCCTACTGCCTGTTCTGCTATCGCTGTAGCAGAATCTGCATCTACTTTTGTTAGCTGTAAATCACTAATAGCAGCTATATTATTATCGTTTGATGTTTTAATTGTAGTGTACAGTGCATTTAAATTTTCGTCTGCATTATGCAAGTTTACTATACTTTGGTTTACCCCATCTTCCATGTTTTGTACATACGTAGTCAAGTCACTGAGTGCCTGACTGAGTGTTACTGTACCATCAACTATCTTAGCAGTAATCGCTTCATCTAACCAGGTAGGTATGTTACCTGTCATGCTACCAGTGTACATACCTGTAGATGTGAGTACGTAGTTATTGCCTTGCACATCAACAGTTTTAGTGCCATTAGTAGTAGTATTTACTGTATCACTACCAGCTATTGTTAGTACTTTATCAGTAACTACCTCTACACTGTCTGTGTGTACTTCTACATCTACTGCAGCCATAACTATACTCCTGTAGGAGCTACCATTATACGCTCAATAAGTACATTTATACTTTCTGTATCGTCTGTGAATGTGACTGTCATACTTGCTTGATACCCAGGTTTAAGATAGTAGCCATCTTCAGCAGGACCTCTATGGACCGTAAGCTTGCTAGTCTCAGATGCAGGAATACTACCTTTTAGTACACCATTACTCGAATCCAGTACAGTTAGTGGTGTTGTTGTTACAGCTTCTTGTGTAACTATACCTAAAATAGTTAATGTAGCAGTATCAACATTTTCTAGGTTTTGCGCTAAAAAGCTATCTTTTTCCATAACTTTTATAGTGAACTCAAATTCTTTCCCTTTAGGTATAACTAAATCTGTCATTTTATTCCTTAGTCTGTTGTATCATTCAAGTAATCAATTGCTGTACGCCACTTAGTTACGTCTGCAGAAGTCAGTGCGCCTGGGTCACTAGCGCTAAGAAGTAATCCAATCATATTAGCAGAACTATTTGCAGCGTGTTGTACCTTATTATCGTCAAACGCTTCTTTCTGTCTTATAGCTACCTCTTCTTGGCGTTTAGTTAATCCTGGAGTTCCTGGGGCTAAATCTGTAATCGTGTTTATCTTATTAGTACTATCATCTACTGTCCAACTAACTACACCGTTTTCTCTGTAGCTTTTAGCTAATGTAGCATACACACTCATTTTAGTTTGTTGCATTTGCTCCCATTTTAAACCTTTATCAGCTACAGCAGTGTCTGGTAACTTTACAGTATCTAATGAAGGCAAATTATCTAGAACCACTCCGAAGTCTTTCGACATACTAGCTTGCTCCATCCAACCTTTGAGTATCATCTCATCTTTTCTAGCATCAAGTAGGCTACCTTCTTTTACAGCATTATCTGTATCCGCTTCAAGTTTAGCTCTTTGTTGTTGTTTAAGCAGCGTATCTTCACGCATCGCTGTAAGTTCATATGGACCGTCACGATTCTCTTTAGCTATAGCTACAGCATTGGACATAGCTGTGTCTGTAACTGCTCCAACCATTTGAGTAAGCATACCACTTAATATAGTAGCTTTCTCTGGATCTGTCATATTACTGTCTTTGAAGAACGCCTCCATAGTCTCTTTAGCATGTATATATATGCTATCTTGACTCATAGAGGCAGACATTAAATTTTTATATATATTTATAACGTCTAAATCATTTACTACTTCTTTTTGATATATCACTGCCATTGTTTACCTTTTAATATGTATAATAGAACTGTAAGTAAAATTACAACTCTATATGCATAGTCTTATTTGCTTGTATCTATGTCTTCATAACTAATAGTGTAGCGTTTACGCATTTCAACTCTACTTAGTTTTGTTACTCTATCTTTTACGTGCATAGGGATTTCTACCTCTTTAAGTACGTTTAGATGACCTACCATAACTTCAACTGGCGTGTTCAAAGGTAGGATAATCTGCCCTAGTTCAAACCATTCATTACCACAGTTTACCGTACATGTTGTAGTTTGATTGTTCTCTCTATTGTCATTATCGATAATTGTTACAACTCTAGTCTCTCTAGCACGTGCTTCAGCTTCTTTAGCTTTCTGGCCGATAGTTTTCTCACCAGATTTCTGTACTGTTACTTTATCTTTAGTCTTTTTTTCTGCTTCTACTTGTTCTACAGCATCTTCTATTTCTTTTTCAGATGTCTCTTGTTTAGCGTAGTAGCTTTCAATCTTTTCAGCTAGCTTACTCTCTCCGATATTAGGGCTAAATGTAATACCTAGCTCTGTAGCCTCTTGTTTTAGTTGGTCAAGTTTTGCCATTCTAATTCCTTTATGGTTTTTTAGTTTACGCTGTATTATAGCTAATGGAGTCTTACTATAAACTTAAGTGTTCTTTAATATAGGATTTTCTTTAGTGTGAAAGGTAGTATAGCACCCTTCGGTGCTATAAGTGTGGGCTACTATTTACTAGCAGCAACATTGATACAAAGTAGTTTTTCTGGTTCAAGAATAATACCAGCATACCACATATTGTATGAGAAGAAACCAGTAGTACCGTAAGGGTTAGCATTCTCTACGTCAGCAGGTGATTTACTGTTAAATTTAATTTTACCTTTACCTTTAAGACCAACAGTTGCAAACGCACCTTCAGTTGGGAATAGGATAGGGAATACATCAAATTTACTACCGTCGTTTTGTAGAACACCAGCGTAATCTGAAGGTACATCTGCACCAGCACCACGATAAACTACAGCACCCTCCGCTTCGATGAAACGAACTTCATGCATCGCACCAACTTCACCTTCAGCAATGTTAGTAGCAGAACCGTATTTTTCGACTGGACGATATACGAACTCTTTCTCGTAACCAGAACCACGAGTAAGGTTTTCTAAGTCAGACTTAACATCAGCACCGATAATTGCATAGTATGCTTTAGCTACCGGAGTAGTTCCGATTTTAGTTGAACCAGATACTAATTGAGTGTTTTTCTTAGCACGGTTACGTACAAGTTTACGAACACCTTTACGAACTAAATCGTAACTTACTTTCCAGATATCGTCTTCTGAACCATCAGCAGCAATACCATCACAAACTGTAGCTTTACTAGTAGCTGTACCAGAATACATTACAGTAGATGTACCAAGCATATCTAACTGAATTAAATCTTCAACTCTTGAGTTAGCTAGTTCACCAAGCTCTTCACGATATTTAGTTTGAATGTAATCTTCTGAGAACAACTCTACTTCATCAGTATAGTCAATCATCTCACCATAACGTGCAAGTGAAGTTTCCATTGTAACTTTTTGTAGTGAGCGCTTATTAACAGCACCAGCACCTTCAGCTAATGAAGCATTAGTTAATGCAGCAGAAACAGCAGCAGCATCACGAGCAGTTAAGTAACCTTTTGTCGCAAACTCAGTGTCAGACAGGTCTCTATCATACATATGCATGAACTTACTGATTTTAAACGTTTTACCCATTTTAGTAGGCATAGTCTTACGGTCAGCAAACTGTCCGTACACATTTACTCTATTTGCAGCTTTAATACCAGCACGGTCATAAAAGTGTGTGATTGTGTTAGCACCCGCAGTTGAGTTTGTTCCATTACCATAAACATTTGTAGCCATTTATTTGTCCTTTAAATATATACTAGGAAAACCTAGTATTTTTCTTGAAGGCTTGCATACCACTTTTCGAAGTCTTCATCAGAATCATCTAAGTAGTCTGTCTTACCTTTAGTTGTTCCTGCACCTTTTTTAGTAGGTACAGCACGCTTACGTTTTTCGGCCTTTTGCTTTACGGTATCTCTTTTAGCAGCTTCAGCTTGAACCCTCTGCAGTTCAGCTTCTTTCGCCATTCGAGCTTCCTCAGCCTTAGCCTTAGCAGCTAGCACTTCTTGCTCAGCTTTACTCTGTTCTGCAAAATACACTTTAGCAGCTTCCTTATAGTAATCCAGGTCAGTCTTACGACCACCATCATATACTTTTAGTTTAGCAGCGATTGGCTGTACTTTATCATACATACCAGTTTTCACATCTACATGTAGAGCTTTCACCATCTGTGGGTCTTCTGTAATCATACTCCAAGAAGCTTCATCCCAGTCGTTAGTAAGCACTCTTTGTGTTACATTATACTCAGGGTCTACACTAATCTCTTCAATTACATCTTTAAGCGCTAAGGTCTTTTCATCACGACCATAATCCTTTGGTTCATAGTTCACGTTTTCAGTATCTAAATCGAGGGCATCAATACCTGTTCTTTTTAGTAACTCTCCAATCGCTTCCTTATCACCCTTCAGTACATCAATAGCTAGGTTTATATCATCCTGGCTAAGTTTAGCTTGTTCAATTGCATCAATAGTCTTACGCCAAGGTTTGATTTGTTGCATTTTCTTAGTATAGTCCATAGCCTGTCCAAATACTGTAGGAAACTGCGCTTTAATCTCTTCCTCTGTAAACTCGTATTCCATACCGTTTGCTTTAAACTTATGCTTTTGTACTGGTTGTGTATTAGTTTCCTTAGACTCTTCTTCAGACTTAGCTTGTTCCTCTACTTCAGAGCTGTCTTCGTCAAGTTCAGCATCTTTAGTTTCAGAGTCCTCATCTTCGTTTTCATCTAATTCATCATCAACATCAGCATCATCATCGGATTCCTGTTCATCAGGTTGTTCCAAATCTAGTACTTCATCTTCATCATCTACGTCAGTATCTACTAACTCTTCGTCAGGCTGTTCAGCTACTGTAGGCTCATCGTCAATCTCAGAATTAACTTCATTAGCTTTAGCCTCTTTATAGGCAGCTTCTAAAGCATCATCATCCATGTCGTAAAGGTCTTCTTCAGTCATTTATTACTCCTCAGTCGTTTCTTCATCTTCGAAGTCTTCAACCTCAGCACCTAAACTTTTAATAGTTCCGAAGTAATCCTCTAACTGACTGATACCTACTAGTTGTTCCATCACAGTAGGACGTAACCCGTTTTGGCGTACATAGTCTGTGGCTAATAAGCTAACACCATTAACTGCTCTATCTTTAAAGTAACCTTCTTTAATTACTCTGATGAAGTGTTCGTTCTTTTCTAACGCTTCTAGTGACTCACGCATACTAGTCCAGTATACATTTTCTACTGACTCAATAGAAGCTCCGTCTGCTTCTTCAATACTTTTTACTTGGTTAATCATCATTATATGATTCCTTTGTGTTTATTTTAGCTCTGACGTGTTATGGTCAAATCATCGTAATTATATAGTACTTAAACTTAACTTAACCTTATTGTAGGCTTAATTCAGCTAATCCTGCGTTCTGGTTAGTACTATTTTGTTGAGTATTAATCTGTAGCATAGCTTCGGCTTTAGCAACTACCTCTTCTGGGACACCTTGTTCAATTAACTCTTGTGCTGTCACACCTTGCTTTAGTAGTTCTACAACTTTTGCTAAAATTTCTTGCATACTCTTGTTATCTGGTCCAACAGCTTCTTGCTCTGCTATCATACCTTCCTGCCCTGCTTGTACACTCTGTTCCGCTAATCCGTAGTCCATGTTTACACTCCTTGTACTGTTTGAGCAGCTAACCCGTCTCTAGGGGCAATGCTGCCATTATTGATTTTTTCTAATGTTTCTAATTTTCTCATATTGTCAATATCCTTAGCATCTACACTATCTACACCATACAGTTCTTTCGCCTTCTGAACCTCTTCATTTGTAATATTTACACCAGGAGGTACAGTTACACCATCACCATAAGCATAACTTTTTTTAAGCGCAGCAGCTAACCCATCATCCACACCTAATGTATGTACATGTTCCAGCTCATTAGCACGTTCAGCTTGCTTTTGAGCTTCTAGCGTTCTTGCACCTACTTCTGCTAACTTTTGCAACTCTGCTTCTTTAGCCGCAAGGATAGCTCTTGCCTGTTCTGTTCTATCAGCTCTATCCAGTATTGTCATTGTATTACTCCTATTTGTTTGTCTCCAGCTTGTTGTTGGTATTGCATACTAAGTAAATTTATCTTAGCTTTTAAGTCTTCCAACTCTATTTTGTTTTGATGTTCAATATTACTGTTTTCTTTGATAAATTTCAAGTCAGTCATATCCTTATCGCTAACTAACTTATCCGCTTTTGCGTTTTCAACTCTAGCTTTAGCATATTTAAGTTCAGCGTCTATTTTATTTTCGCCTACTTTAGCATACAAATCTTCTATCTGTGCTTGTAGTTTTGTATTCTCTAGTTGTATACGTTGCATCTCTAACTGTTTTGCTTGTTCTGCTGCAGGATCTTGTTGAGGTTTATAGTTCTCAATCTTATTTGATAGCTCAGGCATTTTATTTAATCTAGCTATATCGGATAGAATTATTTGCATTAACTCTGTACCCATACTGTTACCTATAGTCTGTAACAAGAAACTGAGTTGTTGTGCTTTAGCGTTGTTATCTTCTACTGTACTAATTGTAATGTCTATATCTATTCTACCCTCTAGGTCATCTCTACGAATAGGTACAAACTTTTTATTAGTCACTCTTACTACTTCTTCCTCTTCAAGGAACTCAGCATTATAAGCCATCCATTTACGCATTAGTGGTTTCATTAAGTTTTCAGCTAAGTTTCTTACTAAGTTTAACTTACGCATTCCGGTAGCGTCCATAGCAGCTCTTGCACCAGTAGCTGTACTACCCATACTGCCTGAACTAATCCCTCCACTGAAACTTTTAACCCCTGTCTGACTCTCTATATCATTATTCATCAGTTCTAACATATTAAATGCACTGCTAGGGATTTGGTTATAACTGCCTTGCCAGAAATCTGTAGGACTGCCGTTAAACTCAAAGTTTTTACCAGCTAGAAATTTCTTTCTATCTGCAACACTTAACGCCCCTTTACGAGTACCTACTTGTCCATTATTAGACCTAGCCATATTATCTATCAAGCCACGAGTAATAGCTGTTTTAATTTTTTGGTTATCTCCAATATTTTCAGCTAAAGCTTCACCCTCTAGTTGAAAAGGGATAGGAGTAAACGGCACTACTAGAAATGGAGGTTTTTTATCTGGGTATGGATTATCTTCTAATCTGATAATAATGTTATCACCAGTCCATACACACACGATAGGCTCTGCAATACCATCATCATTGATATCATAATTTCCCCAATACTCATATACAATTATCTTTTTTCTAGCGGCGTCACTAAACTTAAAGTAAGTATCATCTTCCGGTCTATAGTCGTAATCGTCTTCCATAAGCTTTTTAGCTACTTGTTTGAGGTTTTTGTACCTACCGTCTTTACGTAATGTACTTAAATCTGTTTCATATCTATAGATAACAAACTGGGCTTTATCTAGGTCACCCATACATGTAGGGTCTACGTATATGTCCTCTCCCCTACATACATGTGCTGTAGGTTTATTTACAAGTACTTTTACACTTTCAACTTCAGTTACTGTTATATACTGTTCACCAGTAATTTCATCTATCTCGACAGTCTCTACCTCTTCAGTTACAACTTTATCTTCATAATCCCAACCAGTCTGTACTACACAAGTACCCTCTGTAGCCAGTACTCTTGCTGCTCTATTAATAAAGTTATACCTGTCAAATTTTCTAGTAAACTGTGTATTTAGTAATAACTCATTTTGTCTAGCAGCTTCTACATCTTCAAATGTGATAGGATTACATTTTATCACATCCGGAGTACTTAGGAATGGGTCTGTCATACCTGGTATTAACCACTCAAGCTGTCTCTTTATGTCTTTACTGACTATACGAGATCTACCTTTCTCCTCATTACCGTACGGATGTCCGTAGGTTTCAGCTACCCATTGGTCTCTTTTAGCAACCCAGTCTTTCTGGTGTACTTCAGCAGCTTTCTTATCTGATAGTAAATCATCTAGTAATTTTTGTTTGTTTATCATAGCTGGGTATACTCCATATTTTATTATTCGTTATTATACCATAGTTTTACTTAGTTACTCTCTACCATACTGATAGGTACAATTGCTCTATTCACTTCTCCGTACTTTTCATGATAAGTAATAGCTACTGTTTGTTTATTGCCTCTATAACCAGCTCCTTGCGCCCAAGCATCATTTCTAGTATTGTTACGAAAACTTTCTACTCTTGCTATAGGATTATCTATAACGCTATCTTTGTGTACATGTCCAGTAAGCCAGTATCGGTAACTAGTTTTACTGATATCTTTTTTTCTATCGTACACCATAACTTCTGGTAGTTTAGCCATAGGAGTCGTATGTCCGTGATGAAACCCTAATAAAGTCTCTCCGAATCTAAGATATTTATGTAAGGCTACATTTTCGTCTACTGCAAATCTTGGCTCATTTCTGTAGTACGCTTTCAGCATAGCTACTATATAATGACACACTAAATCACTATGATTTCCTGCAACTGTGACATACTTAACCGTCTTATGTTTACGTAGTAGGCTATCAATCATCTTGATTTTCATATCAACTAACATCTCAAATATCCTAGCATGTCTGGTATCTACGTCTAACTCATGCCCACTCTTAGTTCTATTTGCATCTGTACTAGAGTGTAAAGTATCTCCTAAGTCAACCAGTACACCAGTTTCGGCAATAGGAGTAGTAGCTAGTAGTATATTATTAGCTTTTATAGTATTATTATATACTATTTCAGCGTTAACATTATTACCTGTTTCCTTATCCCAGGAGTACTGCCCTAGGTGTAAATCAGTATTCACGTACACAACCATTAAAGAAGTTTCAGCAATTACAGGAGGTGTAGCAGCTTCACACCCAATGACAACACTAGCTAACTTTTCTGTGTATCTCTTAATACTTTCTAGCTCATTATTCTCAACTTTAGTTTTTACCCATTGCATTACTTCAATTTTGTTACCAGTCTCTTCATCAACTTTATATAACGTACTCGTAGCTTTTAGCTCTTGACCGTCTGCAATTCTGGTATCCAGTTCGTCTTTCATAGCCAGTTTTTTAGCTCTTCTTAATGTACTTTGTAGTGTACGTTTATTTATACCTAATGCTGCAGCAGTGTCTTTTATAGTGCCAAGTTTCTTCAGCAACTCTAAACACTCCCGTTGCCTAACACTAATAACAGTGCTAGCTAATAGGTTTTCTATATCATATTCATGTGATGCCAAATTAAACCTTTAGTGTTTTTTAATTCCGTAAGTCCAACTTCTAAAATCACCAGAAGTTCCACGTTTAGTATCAATATGTAATCTGGTATCAGTTCCTGCACCAACCCATTTACTACCTTGCCCAAAACCTGTAAACCCTGCTTGAATTGCACAAGAAAGAAATTTGAAATAGTCTTCTTTAGTTTTAAATGTTTTATTTTTAACATCAACTCCAGAAGCACCATCTCCTTTATCTATGTGAGCGCTAGTTTCTTTTCTACCAACTTTGTTTATGCTGTAGTCTTTACACGTTCCACCTTGCTCAACAAAAACAGGTTTCCCATAAAGATCTCTTGTTTTATCTAGTTTATTTACAGTATCTTGAGAAAGTGTAGCTCCACATCCACATGGACAAGTTAATACACCTCCTTTAGCTAACTCATTTTTAAAATATTTTGTTTCCATTATTTACATACCTCTTCATTATGTTTCATTTCGACTATACATTCCATCATCGCACTAACAACACCGGTATATGTAGTTCTATTAAAGTCGCACTCTGTTTCAGGTACAACACACTTTACAGGAATATATACATCTTGCGTCTTAGTTACATACCTTATCTCTGGTTGAGTGCTACAAGCTGTTAATATTAATGTGCTTAATGATATCAAGCTGAGCTTTAATGTCTTTACACTCATCACTTTGTACCTCTCTTATTTTAGTTATAGTTTTATATTTAACCTGCGGTTTCTGACTTTTCCACTTTTTAAGTTCTTTAAGTTTCAACTCATTA
>Ga0256828_1000090_pt1 | contig 58555 bp, 67 predicted proteins | sample CV88metaG_FD_185993 | JGI IMG/M metagenome (GOLD analysis project Ga0256828, IMG submission 185993) | Hydrothermal vent microbial communities from East Pacific Rise, Pacific Ocean - CV88 | ecosystem: Environmental > Aquatic > Marine > Hydrothermal vents | place: Pacific Ocean: East Pacific Rise...
CTATATTTTGGGGAAATAGTCTATCTGTGTGCAGCTAAATAACGTTGCAAAATTATCATCGCAGAGAGTGAGTCAATTCGACCATCTCGTATCTGCTTCATCTCACCCTTCATCATACTCTCTGCCTCTTTAGAGCTTCCCGCCTCATCTTGAAAAAAAACATCACCCTCAAAATCAACCAAATTCATAAAATGCTCAATTCTGCGACGCATCTCATCTTCACTGCTACCACCAAGAGGAATACCAACTACAACAGCATCTACCTCCCACTCAAGAAGGAGTTTTTTAACATCAGCAGAAGCTTGATTACGATTTTTTCGCATAACTGCGGGTAGCGGCGTGACTATATCTTTATGGGCAGAGTATGCAAGACCAATACGTTTGAGACCCAAGTCAATAGCAATATATTTCATCACTATTTTCCCAGACAAAAAGAGCCAAACATCTTGTCGAGCATCTCATCATTTTCAAATGGTCTCGTAATACTTGCCATCGCTTTTATTGCTTCATTGAGATGAAAAGAGAATATCTCTAACTCCTGCATCTCCAAAGGCTCATACGACTCTTCTATATTTTGCAGTGTCTCTTTTACCGCAGATATTTGACGCTCTGAAATTAGCATGATCTCATCACTGAGATTGTTTCTATCCATAATATCTTGAAGCTTTGTAATAAGTGAGGAGACATCATCTTTGGAATTTAGCTCAAGATCAAATTGCAACCCTTCAAGTTCAAATTTTTGCTCCAGATCAACCTTGTTTTTAATGATTATTTTCTCTTTATCACTTGCGTGAGCCTTTAAAAGCTCCAAGATATCTCTATCCTCATCATCTGCCTCACGTGAGCCGTCAAACAGAGCTATAACAATATCACTCTGTTTTATCGCCTCTAAACTTCGCTCAATTCCGATACGCTCTATGGCATCTTCTGCCTCACGAATCCCTGCCGTATCTACAATACGAATAAGGTGCGTACCAATTTTGACCTGCTCTTCGATCGTATCACGTGTTGTGCCTGCTATATCACTGACTATAGCACGGTTATAATTTAGTAGCGCATTCAAAAGTGAGCTTTTACCAACATTTGGTTTACCTACAATAGCTACACGAAAGCCCTGCATAAGCCCTGCTCGAGACTCTGAAGCTTGTAGTGTCTTTTGAAGTAGTTTGTAAAGAGAATCCAGCTTAGCCTTTATCTGCTCAACCAGATCTTCAGGCAAATCTTCCTCGGCATAATCAATAGTCACTTCTGAATAGGCTAAAATATGAATAATATCATCTCGAACCTCTTCAATAAACTCTTTAAGTGAACCCTTCATCTGAGAAGCTAAAATCTTCGCAGCATCTTCACTCTTTGCCTCTATGAGTTGTGCAATCGCTTCTGCCTCACTCAAATCAATTCTGCCATTAAAAAAGGCTCGTTTTGAGAACTCTCCTGCATTGGCAAGTCTCGCTCCAGCATTTAAAGCAGCCTTTAAAATAGACTGTGCAACGATATAACCACCATGACACTGAATCTCTACAACATCTTCTGCAGTAAATGAATGAGGTCCTTGGAAGTAGATAACAATAGACTCATCAATAAGAGTATCTTCACTGTCATAGATATTTGTAAGGGTTGCGTATCTGTTTTTAAAAGTAGTTTTTTTGGAGAGTTTTTGGGCGATAGAGAGAGAATCCCTCCCGCTCAGTCGAATTATTGCTATAGAACCAATGCCATTAGCTGTGGCAATGGCTACTATTGTATCATTTTCCATAATTAGTTGTTATGGTAATCATTTACCAAAATGTATTTTAATCCATCTCGTGTTGAACGAATCACGACATATTTTTGAGGGTAGCGCTCACGCAACTCTTTAAGTGCTATTTGAACTAAAACACCATCAAGAATTTTTGTCTGCGCACGTCCATCTCTGTCTATATTTTCACATACACTTGTCAAGTAACGACCAACAGACTCCTCCTGATTTTTCAAAAATTCTGCAATCTCTAAACGAAGTTGTACATCATATTTTGCATTTACCCAGTTAAAGAGCATATAAGAGAGTGCTTTATATCTATACCCCTCTTTTCCAATAAGAAGTGCAGCATCCTCTCCTTTAAATTCTATAAGGAGAGTCTGTGCATCATAAGCACTTACTTCAATCGTATCAATATCAAAACAGATATCTTCAAAGAGTTTATTAATCTCGCTACCCACTCTTAGAGCAATTGCATCTATATCTATACCACTCTCATTTTCAGTTAGAGTTTCGACATTTTCTTCATCATACGCATCATCATAATCAGCAGTATAATCCAATCCACTTGCCAAATCTTCTTCAAGATCTTCATCTTGATCACTTACAAAAGATGTAGGCATAATCGTATCATTTAAAAATGTATGTGTAACTTCATCTTCATCATATTCTTCATCTTCTTCTTCAACAGAAAGAGATTTTTCCTCTTTTTTTGGCTCAGCTATTTTTACTTCAGAAAGTTCTTCTTTTGGTACTGATACACCTTTAGATTTATCTATGGTTGCAACAATGATAGCCGGTTTTTTAAAGAGTCCTAAAAAACCGCTATTTGGAACTTGAACAACTTCGACAACTAGTTCAGTCACAGAACATTTTAAAGTAGCTGCTGCATTTTTATACGCTTCTTCAAGGGTTACAGCTTCTATCTTAATCATAACTATTGCTCGCTTTTTTTCTCTATAGCAGTTTTTAAATCTTGAGCATTTTTAAACTGCTGATTTACCATAAACTGTTGTGCGATTGAGAAAAGGTTATTTGTAACCCAGTAAAGCACTAATCCAGATGGGAATGTTACAAAGAAGAATGTAAAGAGTATTGGTAAATACTTAAATACTTTCTCTTGCATCGGATCTGTAAAGTTGTTTGGCGTCATTCTTTGTTGGAAGAACATTGATGCACCCATTAAAATCGGTAAAACATAGTATGGGTCCATACGTGAGAGGTCATGTATCCATAAGATCCACGGAGCACCTTGAAGCTCAACCGAGTTTAAAAGTGTACGGTAAAGTGCAAAGAAAACAGGAATCTGTAAAATCATCGGCAAACAACCACCAAGAGGGTTTGCACCATTTTTCTTGTACATCTCCATCGTCATCGCATTGAGTTTTTGTGGATCTTTTTTATACTTCTCTTTTAACTCTTTGAGTTTTGGTGCAAGAATTTTCATCTTCTGCATAGAGACCATACCTTTGTATGTTAACGGGTAAAGTACCGCACGAATCAGTGCAGTCAAAGCAATAATTGACCAACCCCAGTTTCCAAAGATACCATGTAACCATGAAAGTAGAGCAAAAAGTGGTTTTGCAGCAAATGTAAACCATCCATACTCAATAGCATTTGTAAGCATAGGGTCAATTGCTTTTAAAGTTTTATGCTCTTTTGGCCCAATATATCCATGAATACTCTCATCTTGTGCTGCTTCAAAATAGACAACTGGATTATCATCTTTACCACGTTCTACAATAACGTTTGTATCTTTTTTAAAGCCATAAAGAATAATTGCTGTATATTGATCAAAAGAAGAGACAAGTTTAACCCCTTGAAAGACTTTACGCCCCTCAGCATCACCATCTTCAATAATATGAACAACATCATCATCTGTATAGACCATAGCACCGGCAACTGCCATCAGCTTCTTAGATACATGAGGACGATCACCTAAATAGACAAAGTGTCTTAAATCTTTTGATAAAGAGATTTTTGCATCATAATGCCCATCTTTATAAAATATTAAAACTTTTGTTACTGTTACAGTAGGCAGTTTTTGTGTCAATGTTACCGTTACTGGTTTATCATCCAAAGTAACTTCACTTACATTTGCACTGTATGGTGTAGTGATAGCTGCATTATTAACAGTATCATCTGCAAAACGGATATAGAGCGGTTTTGTTCCACCATCAGGAATAACCTGCGCATGAAGATTATCCGCATTTCTAAATTTATCTTCTAAAAGCTCTTTAGATGCAATACGCCCCAAAGTATCTATTTTTAAAATAAAATTCTTACTCTTAACAGTTAAGATATCAGATGAAACTGTTTTGGACGCTTTCTCTTCCTGAGCAATAGCATGTCCGGCAACCTCTTCAACTTTTTTATTTATATCTTTTGTACTATCTTTTGCTACCGTCGTTGCAGCGCTCTCTTTTGGCACATTTGGCTCAGCTGGTGGAAAGATTGCAGTATAACCTACGAAAAAAACTACAGATAATAGTACAGCAACTATTAATCTTTGATTTGGTGAGAGTTTGTCTAACACAAATTACCCTTTATATGAAAAATTTTTTATAATGTAATAACGGTCTTTTTGATTTGGAACCAACCAATATTTTATAGAATCAACATCGAGTTTTGCGGGCTTCTCGCGAAGTCTGTCTAAAAGAGGATACTCTATACCGCCTTCAAAAAATTGATTACAACGTAGTATTCTAGTAAAAGAGTGGTAAAAAGCACTTGAAATTGAATTATTTTGGAAGTTTAACCGTGCATATTCGCTACAAGATGGGTAATATCGACACGACCCAAAGCCAATAAGTGTAAAAAACTTCTGATAAAGCCATAAAAGCTTAAGCAGTAATTGTTTTAGCACGAGAGAGAATTTTTCTAAAATCATTTTTGAAGTTTTCATGAGAAGTTTCAAAGAGTCCAACTTTTGCAACAAATACATAAGTACCATCTTTAAGAGAGTTTGAAAATTCACGAAACATTGCACGCATTCTACGTTTTGCACGATTACGTTTCACAGCATTACCGAGTTTTTTTGTTGCGGTAAAACCTACTTTGTGAATTCCATCTTGAGGAAGATAAAAAAGTACAATACTCCCAGAGTGTTGACTTTTTCCTTTGTTATAGATATAGCTAAACTCTTTATGAGTTTTGACTATATCAAACCCACCTATACTGACAATTTTTTACGACCTTTAGCACGACGACGATTAAGTACGTTACGACCATTTGCAGTAGCCATTCTAGCTCTGAAACCGTGTGTACGCTTTCTAGGTGTATTATGTGGTTGGTATGTTCTTTTCATTTGACATATCCTTATTTAATTTAAGTCTGGAATTTTATCCAAGCTTTACTTAAAGTGTGGTTAAGGTTATTAAGAAACCTTAACTGACACCTCTCCATTTTCTACTGTAAACTCTACACGTGAGCCTTCTTTAACAGTTCCGTCAAGAATCAAATCAGCTAAACGATCCTCTACTATTTCGTAAAGCGCACGTTTAAGAGGTCTTGCTCCATAAACAGGATCAAATCCAGCTTCTGCAATATATGCTTTTGCCTCTTCAGAGAGAACAAGCTCAATATCACGCTCTTTGACTTTATTTTTAATATCATTAAAGAAGATCTCAACGATTCCTTTAATCTCATCTTGACCAAGTGCATTAAAGATAACAACATCATCAAGTCTGTTTAAGAACTCTGGTTTAAAGGCTTGTTTTAACTCAGCCATAACCATATTGTCTAACTCTTCGCCTTGAGGGTTGTTAATAATTTTATCACTCGCGATATTTGACGTTAAGATAATGATGGTATTTGTAAAATCTACCGTTACACCTTTGTTATCTGTCAAGCGTCCATCATCAAGCACTTGTAAGAGGATGTTAAATACATCCGGATGTGCTTTCTCTACCTCATCAAATAAAATTACAGAGTATGGTTTACGACGTACCGCTTCAGTAAGCTGTCCACCCTCTTCATATCCTACATATCCAGGTGCAGCACCAACAAGACGAGATACTGCATGTTTCTCCATATACTCACTCATATCAATACGAATCATTGCATCTTCAGAGTCAAACAAGAACTTAGCAAGTGTTTTTGCTGTCTGTGTTTTACCAACACCAGTTGGCCCTAGGAAGAGAAAACTTCCAATCGGTCTGTTCTTATCACTAAGACCCGCTTTGTTACGTTTAATAGCACGTGATACAGCGTGTGTTGCACGTCCTTGACCTACAACTGTTTTATTTAACTCATCTTCAACGTGAAGTATTTTATCTTTTTCACTTTGAAGCATTTTATTTACCGGAATACCTGTCCATCTACTTACAATAGATGCGATAGACTCTTCATCTACTGAGTTTTTGAGGAGTGTTCCAGCCTCTTGCATACGTGCCCACTGCTCATTAAGCTCTTTTTCTTGCTCAATGAGTTTTGGAATCTCACCATACTCAATCTCTGCAGCACGGTTAAAGTCAGACTGTGCTTTTGCAAGCTCTGCTTCACGACGTTTTGCTTCTATCTCACCTTTAATAGCAGAGATTTTTTCAAAAACCTGTTTCTCTGTATCGAATTGAGATTGTAATGTACGCACTTTCTCTTCAACATCAGCAAGCTCTTTTTCAATCTCTTCAAGACGTTTCTCATTTGATGGAGTTTTCTCCATCTTAAGTGCCTCTTTCTCAACCATTAGCTCGCTTAGTTTACGTTTTGCAGCACTGAGTTCATTTGGCTCAGACTCTATCTGCATTTTAAGTTCAGCTGCCGCCTCATCAATAAGGTCAATCGCTTTATCTGGTAAAAATCTATCTGCAATATATCTGCTTGAGAGTTTTGCAGCAGCGACTAGTGCACTATCAGTAATGGTTACATTATGGTGTGCTTCAAGACGCTCTTTAATTCCTCTTAAAATTTGCAGTGATTGATTCACTGACGGTTCATCAACATTAATAGGTAAGAAACGACGTTGTAGTGCCGCATCTTTTTCAAAATACTTTCTATACTCTTTGAGCGTTGTCGCACCAATTGTATGCAACTCTCCACGAGCAAGAGCCGGTTTTAAGATATTTGCCGCATCCATACTTCCCTCAGATGCACCTGCACCGACGATTGTATGAATCTCATCAATAAAGAGGATGATATTTCCATTCTCTTTTACCTCATCGATGACCGCTTTAAGTCTATCTTCAAACTCACCGCGATATTTAGCTCCTGCAATAAGTGCAGACATATCAAGTGCAATCAGACGCTTGTTTTGTAGTGATGTTGGGACATCTCCACTATGAATTCTCTGTGCAAGACCCTCAACAAGAGCAGTCTTACCAACACCAGGCTCACCTAAAAGCATTGGATTATTTTTCGTTTTACGAATTAAGATCTGCATTGTTCTTGCTATCTCTTCATCACGTCCAATTACCGGAGGGAGTTTCCCTTCTGCTGCCTCTTTTGTCAGATCAATTCCATATTTTGAAAGTGATTCCAAAGTCTCATCTGCCGTTTGAGAGTCGATTTTTGCTCCACCACGTGCAGATTCTAACTCTTTTGCAAGCTCCATTACATCAACATATTTTGGTAAAATCTCTGAAAATGGCGGTGTTTGTAAATTGGCTAATATATAGGTATCTACTGCTAAGTAAGCATCCCCATTCTTAGCCATTAGACCCTCACCATTTTGCAATGTTCTTACAAATTCATGAGAGAGTTTAATGCTCTCTTTTGTTACAGCTGAAGATTTTGGTAACTTCTCTGCCATCGATTTGATGTCAAGCTCCATAGCTACTTTATCGACACCCATTTTATTAAACATCTGATTAAGTACCGAATCAGAGTTTGTTAAAAGTGCCCATAAGAAGTGAATAGGAGTTACCTCTTGATTTTTATTATGAAGAGCCAGTGATACTGCACTCTCTATAGATTCTGTCATATTGTGTGTTAATTTTTCAAAAATATTATTGCTCATTTGTAAATCCTTCTATTTTTTTTCTGCTGAAAGTATAGTGCATTTTCAGATTTCACTTTGCTACTTTAGTCGCAAAAGAGATATATTAGATTATACTCCTTGAGTCATACTTTGTCAAATTTCTTATATCTCTCTAACATAGAGCTGTTTCCACTCACCCCGCCACTGTGTATGTAGAGAATATCTTCATCTGTCTGTTCTAAAAGGGATTGCCACATTGAGGGGGCGTAAAGCAGGTCAAACTCTACTCCGCTCTTGAGAAGTTTTTTGTAAATAGCATAAAACTCTTTGTAGGGTTTGGCGAAATGGTACTTCTTCTTTGGTTCTAAAATTGTCAAGTTTGAAGGAAGTTTATGAAGGGCTTGCATCTGCTCTTTAAGATAGCTGCTATCTCCTATTGAGGGAGTTGTATAGACTTTGTACTCAGGAAGTGCCAAAGCTAAAAAGAGTGCTGTCGTACCTGTTCCAGATGGTGTAGCCAATGCTTTTATGTGAGTGTGCTCTTTGAGTTGCTCACGCAACTCAACAGCTAAGACTTCCAGCCCCTCTTTTGCAGCACTTATAGCACCCCCTTGATCTATCAAAAAAGTTTTTTCATTGAGAGTAACAGAGAGTGATGCTATAAAATCTCTATAGAGCTCATTTTTTATCTCACGATGATCCATACCAAGAGAGAGTGCATCTTTATAGTTTCCTATTGGATTGTTTTTTTGTCTGTGTGAGAGCTCTTTGGTATAGTAGATAAACTCCCAACCTTTTTGTTTACACATAGCTGCAATAGCCAACATTGCATTGGATTGTGTTCCACCATAGGAGATAATTGTGCTGTAGTTTTCTTTTGGAGTTTGTAAGAGTGTGTAGAGTTTACGGTACTTGTTTCCTGCTAAGTAAGGGTCTATTAAGTCATCCCGCTTTACAAGAAACTCCCGTCCATCTAAAGAGATTTTAGATAGAGGAGAGGCTTTCATCATTTGTTACTTATTTAATAACTGCTTTTTTCTGTAATTCGTCCATTTTTTTCTTCATTACAACTTTGAATTTTTCCATTTTAAGACGTTGCTCAATAAATGCTTTTACTTCATCGAAGCTTCTTGTCATTGAAGGTTTTTTATCTTCAAGATAGATTACATGGTAACCAAATTGAGTTTTTACCGGTTTTAAAGTAATAGTACCTTTTTTCATAGAGAATACTTTATCGTTAAATGCAGGTACCATTTGACCTTTTGCAAAATAGCCTAGATCACCACCATTTTTACCGCTAGGTCCTGTTGAATCTTTTTTTGCTAATTCAATAAATTTCTCTTTAAGTTTTTCACCGCTTAAAGGTTTAAGCTCATTAATGATCTTCTCAGCTTCAGCTTCTGTTTTTACTAAGATATGACGAGCGTGTACAGACTCTTTTTGTCTAAATTCATCAATATTTTTCTTATAGTAATCTTTTAACTCTTTGTTTGAGATTTTAATGCTATCAAGAAGTTTCTTTTGCCATACTTGAATAGCAAGCTCTTTTTTCATTCTCTGCTCAAGTTTTTTATACTCTGTTTTATACTCTGCAGATTTTGTGATACCTGATTTTTTTGCATCATCATAAATTAGCTCTTTGCCTATAAGTTGTTGTAAAACTTGTTGTCTAAATGCAGCTTGACGATCAGCTGGTACTTGATTGAATCTACCTTGTGTTGCTTGCATCAACTCTTGATCAACTTCCTCTTGTGTAATTGGCTTTCCATTAACACTTACCAAAGTCTTTGCTGATGCCATAACTCCAGTGAGGAGAAGCACAGAAAGTAAAATTGTAACTTTATTCATTTATAGTTCCTTATAGATTAGTTATAAGAAGTTTAATAAGTTTATATTAATGATTATTAAACAACTACTACTTTATGCAGGAACTTTAAGATATTTTTCCAAGATCATCTCTAGTTTTTCTCGAGTTAATGGTTTGGAGAGATAATCATCTAAGCCTTCACTCAAAAGCATCTCTCTATCACCCTCCATAGCCATAGCAGTAAGTGCTACGATTGGAAGTTTTGTCTTTCTTGATAAGTTCTCTTTTATCTGTTTCGTTGCAATAATACCATTCATCTCAGGCATATCGATATCCATAAAAATAATATCAAATTTATTCTTTTTTGTCATTGCAACAGCTTCAAGTCCATTCTCTGCTGTCGCAACACCAATATTGTACTCTTGTAAAAGTATCTGAATCAATCTTTGATTTATCATATTATCTTCAACAACCAAAGCCTTCATTTTCTCTTTTAAAACCATCTCTTCTTGAATCTCTTCATGATGCATCTCTAACTCATGCATAGTATAAAGATGTTTTGCCATGGCAGTTGGAAGTAGTGGTTTATGAATAACCTCATCAACAATATGTGTCAATTTGGTTTGTAACTTTTCATCTTCATTTAAAAGTAGCGTTATCGGTGACTTTTTAGCGTATGTTCCAAGTTCCAACATCCATGAAGAGTCATTTTGATTTGCAACAATATAAACACCATCAACATCATCATAGAGTGAAGCATCTAGAACATTTGATTTGATAACATCAATAGCAAATGCACGAAGATAGATAGTTAAGAAATTCGCTTCATCAACTCTACTACTGTCAAGTAATAAGACTTTTACTTTTTTCTTTGGCATCATTTTATAGTTCTGACCCTCAGAGCGTTTAAACTCTAAGACAAAATTAACATAGGTCCCACTCTCTTTTTCACTGTTTATTCTCAACTCTGAACCCATAAGTTTCACGAGACCATGAGAGAGGCTAAGACCTACACCCATTCGCTGGTCTGCATGATTACCCGCAGTAAAAGGTTCAATCATTAAAGCAATCTGCTCTTCAGAGATTCCTTTTCCATTGTCTTTTATACTAAAGCCTATACTACAGTCTCCATTTTGAGAACGTTTTAAAAGCTTCACTTCTATGATGACTTTTCCGCCACGAGATGTAAATTTAATGGCATTTTGAGTAATTGCATTCATTACCTGAATAATTTTATCTATATCGCCATTAAGCTTTTGTGGTATTTTAGGATCTATGAAAGAGAGAACCTTAACACCTTTTTCTTCACCAACTCTATAATAATGATATGCAAGTTTTTCAATTTCAGGAAGAAGATTAAATGTTTCATTTTGTAACTCTAAACGGCCACCTTGTAGTTGTGATAGATCTAAAAGTGTCTCAATATTCATCATAAGGCTCTTAGATGATTTAGAGATCATTGTTATATACTCTAACTGCTTTTTATTGAGATCTGTCTCTTTTAAAAGCTCAATAAAACCTAAAATACCATTCATTGGTGTTCTAAATTCATGTCCAATATTAGCTAAAAATTTTGTTTTTAACTTCTCAATCTCTTTTGTTTTGAGACGTGCTTGATGCAGATCCGTTACATTACGCAACTCTAAAATATAAAGATTTTTATTACGAGGGTAGAGTCTACAAAAGGCATCTATTACAAGGATATCATTACTTTTTTTAGAATTAATACTTACTCGATAACCATCTTTCTTATACTTCTTAATATAATCAAGCCAGCTCTTATCTGACTCTGTAAAGATCTCCTCACTCTCATTTAAAAATATATCCCGAATTGTTTCGTTCTCTCTTTTAAAGTCATTGAGGTCATGATAAGACATTGTGTTTAAAAAACTTTTATTTGCCCATATCCATCCTTCACCTTCTAAAAAGCAAAGAATCATATTCTCACTATTATCTGCGATATATCTAAAAAAATTATTATCTAAATATTGGGAAACATCTCTGCTAACAACTACAGAATTTTTTTGTTCTGTTTTAGGGCCAAAGAAAATTGAAAATAAACTCATAATGATTTCTCCATAAAAATCTCATATTTTTGATTATATCACAAAAACTTGCTAAAATCTCTTTTATGAAAAAAGCTACAAAAAAAGAGATTCAAGAGATTCACAAACGATTTGTCGAGAGATATAGCGATGCTGTAACGGAATTAGCCTATAAAAATGCCTATGAATTGGTTGTTGCCGTTGCCCTCTCAGCCCAATGTACAGATAAAAGGGTCAACCTTATTACCCCTGCTCTTTTTGAAAAGTACCCGAGTCCAAAAGAGTTGGCCCAAGCAGATATAGAAGATGTAAAGGCACTTCTTAACACCTGTTCATTTTTTAACAACAAAGCCAAAAACATCATTAAAATGGCACAAAGAGTTATGGAAGTCTATGATGGTGAGATACCAATGAACGAAAAAGAGCTCCAAACACTCGCAGGTGTAGGGCAAAAGACTGCAAATGTTGTTATGATAGAGTACACCGGAGCAAATCTGATGGCAGTTGACACCCATGTATTTCGTGTTGCACACCGTCTAGGGCTTAGTGATGACAAAACAGCCATAGCAACAGAGGCAACCTTAGTCAAAAAATTTAAAAATGATCTGCATGCACTGCATCAGGGTATGGTTCTCTTTGGGCGTTATATCTGCACCGCTAAAAATCCAAAATGTGAAGAGTGCTTTTTAACAGATCTTTGTAAAACAAAAGAGAGTTTTAAAGTTTAGGTATAGAGCTTGCTTTAGAAGAGATATGAAAAAAATTATATTATCAACAACCTTACTTTTGACTACACTTTTTCTCTCCGCCTGTGTAAACAAGCATGGAATATCTGTTAAATACTATAGTGATTGTAAAGAGTATTATGATGTGCAAGGGTATTACCACAAAGAGTGTGGAGATGATGATGTTGTCACCTACAAAGATATGAAAAAAGCCATCACCAAAAAAGAGGTACAAACTCCTAAAAATGTCTGGTAAAACTACAACAGCTACTTTATCGCAATAAAAGTAGCGAAATTTGCCCAGCGAAAAACAACTTCACAGTGAGAAAAACCGGCATTTTTCGCCATGATGATATTCTCCTCTTCACTGTAAGGGACAAGAACATTCTCTAAGGCCTCACGCTTTTGCATAATCTCATACTCACTGTAACCCTGCTCTTTTTTAAAATCATAATAACACTCTATGAGATCTTTGTTTAATGTTGCGTGATGTGAAATAATCTTTTCACTAAAGATAAAAACACCCTCTTTATGAAGTGCTTTGGCAATCTTTTTAATCAGCTCCTCACGTACAAGCGGTCTGATAAACTGCAGAGTATAGTTAGAGATAAAGACATCTGCCTCTTTATAGTCATACTCCAGTATATCGCCATACTCTACGCTGATCTTTGCACCAAAAGCTTCTATCTTTCTTCGTGCACGAGCAAGCATCGCTTCTGAATTATCTAAACCAACAAGAGTTGCGTGAGATGATAAATCTCTGTGAATATCTATGAGCAGTGATGCAGTAGAGCATCCAAGGTCATAGAGCACTCCTCCCTCACGCAAGGCTTTGAGTGCAAAAAATTTCGTAATTTTTTGACTCTCCTTGTAAAAAGGAACACTGCGCTCTAACATATCGTCAAAGACAGCAGCAACCTCTTCATCAAATTCAAACTGCTTTTTTATCGGTTTTGCAAATACTTTATCATTCATAAATGCAATTTTATCTAAATTGTTCTATAATTGAAAACTTTAAGATAAAGGTCATAAAAATATGGAGATTAGTAACTCAACATGGATGATGATAGCTTTTGTAGTGGGAACTGCTTTGAGTATCTGGAAAATGTACCCGTTTTTGGTCAACCGCACACTCGAAGATGATGATACAGGAGAAGATGCACATAACTACCTTGTAGAACATATGTGCAAGGTTTTAAAAGATTGCCAAACAACTCCTGATGCAAAAGAGCTTCATGAGAAGATGACAAGCCATCCAGATTTTGATAAAGAGAAATTTTGGAGATTTAACCTAAACAAGCTAAACCAACTCCTCAACATCCACTACTCAAAAAACCCACACCTCAATTCGATTGAAGATATTCACAAAGAAGTGAAAGAAAGATAGAGACTAAAATTTAGTTTCTATCCATTGCATTGAGATCTTTAAACGCTTCTAAAACACGTTCTACTAAAGACTCTTGACCTGCACGGAGCCATTTTCTAGGGTCATAATATTTTTTATTTGGTTTGTCTTCACCCTCTGGGTTACCGATTTGTGATTGAAGATAATCGTGATACTTCTCTACATAATTTTTCACACCTGACCAAGTTGCCCACTGTGTATCTGTATCTATGTTCATCTTGATAACACCATAACTGATAGCTTCTGCAATCTCAGATGGAAGTGAACCTGAACCACCATGGAAGACGAAGTTTACAGGTTTGTTCTCTGTGCCCATCTTCTCTTGGATGTACTTTTGAGAGTTATCTAAGATCTTAGGAGTCAGTTGAACATTTCCTGGTTTATATACCCCATGAACATTTCCAAATGATGCAGCAATAGTAAAGTTATCAGAGACCTCTTTTAACTCTTTATATGCAAGTGCTACCTCTTGGGGCTGTGTATAAAGAAGTGCATTATCGATGTTCGTATTATCAACACCATCCTCTTCACCACCAGTTACACCAAGCTCAATCTCAATATGCATACCGATTTTACTCATTCTCTCTAAGTAGGCTTTTGAGATACCGATGTTCTCTTCTAAAGGCTCTTCTGAAAGGTCAAGCATATGTGAAGAGAAGAGTGGTTTTCCCTGTGTCTTATAGTAGTTTTCACCCGCTTCTAAAAGTGCATTGATCCAAGGAAGCAATTTTTTTGCAGCATGATCTGTATGCAAGATCACAGGCACACCATACGCTTCTGCCATCATATGCGTATGAATAGCACCACTTACTGCACCTAAAATTGCTGATCTTTCATTCTCATTACTCAGACCTTTACCTGCGTAAAATTGCGCACCACCGTTACTAAATTGAATAACCACTGGAGAGTTTGCTTTTTTTGCAGCTTCTAAGACTCCATTGATCGATTCTGTATTTACAACATTTACAGCAGGAAGCGCATATCCATGCTCTTTTGCGTGATTGTAAACCTTTAAAACATCTTCACCAAACAAAACACCCGGTTTTACAATATCTAAGATACCTTTACTCATCTGTCTTTCCTAAAAAATTAATTTTTAGATTATAATATATAGTTCATTTAAAAGAACTTTATGTTAAAATTGATTATGACAAAAAAAAGAGAAATCACTACCGATATTGTACTTATAGATATTATCAACTTTTCAAAGCTTGATACTGATCAACAACTTGAGATTATCTCTTTTTTAACACGAAGCTACAGAAAAGTCATTGAAAAGATCCTCTCCCATTCTGACATTGTACTTGAAGATTTTATTATGGGATTTATTCCGACGGGTGATGGTTTTTACTGTATTTTAAATCCGAAATACAGAGGTTATGGTGTGATCTTAGGGGTAAGTTTCAACCATTTCTCTGAACAGATTTCAAAAAAATTCCCCTATTTCAATGGTATTCGCATTGCTGTTCATACAGGAAAGATAAATCAATTTTTAGACATTTTAGGGCATAAAAACTTTATAGGAGATGGGCTCAATGATTGTGCTCGCTATCTTGAGCTTAAAGATTTTACAATCTCTACAGTTATGGTCTCAGATATTGCCTATGAACAGCTAAAAAAATTTCTTGCAAAAAGAGAAGATTACAAAAAGCTTTTACAACAAAGAGAGTTTAAACGCTCTGAAACCTATATCTTTAAAGACAAACACAATATGATAAAGAGAGGCTATTTAGTTTGGATGAGAAAATCAGGTATAATTACACCTCCAAAATATAAATTTTAAAAAGATGAGAGCAGCATAAGGAGTAGCAATGAGACTAACAGTAGATGAGTATTGTAAACATTTTAAAATGTCAAAAGAGATGATTAACTCCAAACTGCGTGCAAAAAAACTAAACTATATTATAGAAGATGGTATCACTTATATTATCGTGACAAGAAGTTCACTAGACAATGATAAAAGAGCAGCCATCCATAAAGAGAAGAAAGAGCAAACAGTACAGATTCAAGAAGAGAATCAAGAGTCTCAAAAGGAGAACAAAAAGATGCCAAATAAACCAAAGACAACTGTAGCTATGGTTCTTTCACTCTATCAAAAAGAGAATCAGCAACTTAAAGAGAAAATTATTCAACTCGAAGCAAAAATAGATAAGCTCATAGATGACAAAGAGCAGATGTTGCGTGACGAAATGAATAAGATCGAACAGGTCTACTCAAAAAAAGATGAACAACTCAAAAATATTTTAGAACTGATGAACAAACAGCTCTTAACACAAAAACCACAAACAATTCATGATGTAGAGGCTGTCGTAGAGACAGATATCTCAAAAAATGAAAAAAAAGCCAAAGATGAGATTGTTGAACTCAAAGAGTACTTAAAAACATTAGACCTTGAATCATATCAGAGAAAGATCATCAAAAAGAGATTTCTTGCTGTTTACGACAAAGATATTCGTATTATCAAACAAAATGGAAAACTCTATCTTAATTTTTCAAAATATGACTATAGCGACCTCTTAGAGTATTAAAAAATGACGAATACAGAGCTCATCAAGACAAAAAATATTCAAGATGCGCTCAGGCACTATGCAACAGAACATCTCATCCCTCTCTCTGAGTGTGATTTTCAACTCAAAAGAGTTGACACACTCCTCAAAAGCATCCACAGCCATGAATTTGAACACTATACGCAAGATAGATTATCAAACTATCTTGAAAAAGAAAAAATAATCAATGAACATATAGAGTTTAGACAACTCTACACAATTAAGATCATAACAAAAGAGGAAAAGGAGATGAACCTCCTTTACACTATAGAGTATGGAAAATATGCTACACACCCAAAACTCATACTCTCACCAGATTCTATCATACCTTATCAGCTTTATAAACCAGTAGAACTGCTAAAACTTCTCTATTACGAATTTAATAAAATAAAAGCCTATAACAAAATATTAGTCAAGATTTTTGATGAAAATATGAAAAAAGCTCTTAAAATCCTTGTAAAATATATCTATGCAGGAAAATTTACAAAAAAAGTGAAGATTCCCCTCTTTGAAGGCATTGAACCTATTATTGCAAGAGAGAGTAAAGTTATCTACTGGTTCAAAGAGAAAGAAGATACAGGTATGATCATAGAAGTAGACAAAGATGAACTCCTTGTCGAATATAAAAAACCTCTTTACGGAAAAAATGGTCTGGATGCTTATGGTAGAAGTATTGATGCAGACTATATACATAGTTCTGATACATTGGAGATAGAAGCCGATCCTCAATCAATACGAATAGAAGATGACAAGAACTCAAAACGCTATATTAGTATGATGAAAGGTTATATTCACTACAACGGAAAATTTCTCGCTGTAGACAATAGACTTCGACTCCATGAGGTATCTAGAAACAAAAATGTTATAGACAAAGAGGATGAGGAAAATAACATTGACATCATTGTCGCACAACATGACACAACAAAAGACTCCATTGGAGAGGGTGTAAAACTTGTCTCTGAATCTATCCATGTGGAAGGCTTTGTGGGAGCCAATTCAACACTAGAAGCAGAACATCTTGAGATAAGAGGTGTAACCCACCAAGATTCTAAACAGTATGCAAAATTTGCAAAGATAAACCGCCACAAAGGGACACTCCACTGTCACAATGCTAAAATCGACCTCTTAGAAGGAGGTATAGTTCACGCAACTACTGTAACAGTAGAGTCCTCTTTGGGAGGACAAATATATGCTAAAGATGTCACAATTGGTCATACAAAAAACAACCTTAAAGTCTATGCTTCTAACTCTATTACCATTCGTCTTGTGAGCGGTGAAGATAATGTTTTTAAGATTAACTATCGAGACGTTCCTATTTTAAACAAAAAGCTTGCTTTTATAGAAGAGGAGATAGAAGATTTAAAATATAAGCTCTCTCAAGCCAAACGTTTTAAAAACCAAGATATAAAATCTCTTGAAACAAAGATAGATACTCTAAAAGATGAACAAAAGAGTATTATGCAATCCTATAAATATGCCACTATATCGATTGAGAAACCTTTTAGAGGATTAAACCACATCATATTTACTATAGATGAAGAGCATGAGCTTCACTATAAAACAGATGCTAAACAATACCTTCCTTTTCATTTAGAGATAGATGACGAAAAAATCACACTACTACCTCCTGGTACCTCACTTATAATCGAATAATTTTTTTTCCTTAAAATACACGATATTCCGTATATTTAACACTATTTATTATATTTTATATACTTTGTACAAACTATTAAACACAATATAACTGCATTTATTACATATAAAATGTATATTTAAGTATTAAAACCGTATAATCTCAGCTATGCAAATTGATGATCTGTTTAATATCCTTCATAACTCTATAGAGTCACAAAACAATGGCAAAAAAATATCACTCAAAGATATGGCCAAAAGCTTGGGAATCTCTATGCGTACATACCAAGACTGGAAGCTTGGACGAGCAAAACCACAGGCTGCTGCTGTGGTTATGAAAATGCTTGGAAAATTGGATGATGATGAGATTATTCGAGCAGTAAGAAAAATCAATAAGCTTGAGGAGAAATAATAATGGGTGTACTAACTAAAAACGAACGAGATGGCTTAGAAGATGTCTTTTTATCTATTCAAACAACTGAAAAATATGAAAAAATAAAAGATTTTTCCTCTTTAATTTTTTCTAAAGAGCAAAGAGTAGATTTGAAAAAACTCGTCAAAGTGGCTAAAATTGGACTAAAAGAAACAAAATTATCACATTTTTTACTCATTTTTGCCAAAAAGAAGAAAAATTTAAGCAAATAAACTATAAAGTATCTCTAGCTGAATTATTATAATTCGGAAAATTTTAATCCAAGGGTAAATCTATGAATAAAGCGCAATTCGTTGAATTAGTACAAGAGTGCGGTAACTATAAAACTAAAGTAGAAGCTGAAGCAGCTATTAAAGCATTCACAGAAGCAGTAACATCTGCATTAGTAAAAAAAGAAGATGTTTCTTTAGTTGGTTTTGGTAGTTTTGTTGCTGCATTACAAAAAGGTAAAAGTGGTAAAGTACCTGGTACTGATAAAACGTATACTACTCAAGATAAAATGGTTCCAAAATTTAAAGCTGGTAAAGGTCTTAAAGACCGTGTTGCAGCTGGTAAATAATTGTCAAAATATCGTCATCTTTATGGCGATATTTTAATTTAAAATGAAATTAAAATTCTTATCCTCATTTCTAAGATCAAAAGAGACTCCGTTAATCGTTCCTGATTCTCTACTTTTAAAGAAAATAAAATCACTTTCAAACAATAGTAATCTTTTAGTATTTGCAAACAAAGAGATATATCACCATAAATATGCATACCCTATTACATTAATGGTCTATGATGATCTACGTGGTATCTATATATTTGAGATAAAAGAGTGGTCCTATGATGATCTTAAAAATGCAACTGCCACCAAAGCAGAAAGTGTCGAAACATCTAAAGACACACTGGCTTTTGATAAAACACACACCATTATAAAACAAAAATTTAATGAAATTTTACATAATGACGGTGTCCCTATCTTTAACTATCTTCTGATGGAAAATTTAAGTTCTGATGAGTATGAGCACTTAAATGATTCATTAAAAGAGATTCTTCCAAAAGAGAAGATAATTTTCAGCGACTCAAATATCTCTGATATCTTTAAAAAACTACAAAACACGACAGAAGAAGATAAAAATCTCCCTTCATTAGATAAAATCTTAGGAACACTCTTCATACAGTATGCACTTATGGACCAAGAGCTAAATGTTCATCTCTGTAATCAAAAACAGATGGAGATCATAGATGCAAAAATAACTGCTACACAAAATTTAATTGCACCTGCAAAAAGTGGGAAAAGCTACACACTTCTTCTCAAATCAATCAAAGAGCTTTTTAAACAAGAGAGAAAAAAAATCATTCTTATTAAGCCCACAATATTAGCCAAAGATATTGCATACAAAGAATTTATAGAGCTTATAGAACATGCAATCATTGATATTGACCTTATGGCTTTTGAGATTTTAACACCAGTAGAACTTCTCAATAAACAGCTACAAAAACTAAAAATGCCTCTTCTAAAAAGTAGCCTTGAAATTGATGAAAAACTGATGAATAAAAGTTTTGATTATGCTGATTTGATTTTATGTGATGATGCAGATTTACTCCCTATAGAGTTTATTGCCTACCTTAAGCATATACAGAAAAAATCTGACCTACTCCTTGTAAATGATCCGACAGTAGAACTCTCTTATGAACTTACAAAGAGTTATCTACCGCAAGAGAGAAACGTATATTTTCATCTTACAAATCCTTACGCAAAAGCGTTACACCTTATAGCAACACTCCTAAAAACAACAGAACCAAAAGAGATACTACTGGTTTCAAATGATATAAGTCGAGAGAAACTCCAAGAGGACTTAAGTTCATTCATTGAGACACAACTATACTCTCTTGATGCGGCTAAACATCTGCTAGATCAAAAACTTGACTCGCTACTCCTTGCTACCTATGGTGATATAGTAGAGATCAAAGCAAAAAATGTCATTTTAATGGATCTCTGTTTTGAAAATAAAGATATACTTCTCTATGCTTGCAATATTGCAACACAAACACTCCATATCCTCTACGAAGAGGAGTCTTTAGAGATAGAAGAGTTAAAGGAAAAATATGAAAGTAGTCAAAACGGAGCAGGAGTGGAAGAGTCAACTCTCTGATGAAGCATTTTATGTTTGCCGACAAAATGGAACAGAAGCTCCATTTAGCGGTAAATATTATAACAATAAAGAGAGTGGTATATACCGATGTATCTGCTGTGACACTCCACTCTTTGAATCAGAGACAAAATTTGATTCAGGAACCGGTTGGCCAAGCTTCTATGAATCTGTAGAAGATGCACTCATTGAGATAAAAGATGTAAGCCATGGAATGGTTAGAGTTGAAGTACGCTGTGCCACTTGCGATGCACATCTAGGACATGTTTTTGAAGATGGACCAGAGCCTACAGGACTTCGTTACTGTATCAATTCAGTATGTTTAAATTTTGAAGAAAAGGAATAATTATAATGATAAAAAAAATATTTTTAGCACTTCTGTTGCTTACAAATATCACTCTTTTTGCACAAGAGAATCCCCATGTAGTTCTTGAGACAAATCAAGGAAAAATTGAGCTTGAACTCTTTCCAAAAGTTGCGCCACTTGCCGTTGAAAACTTTGTAACGCATGTCAAAGAGGGGTACTATAACGGTATTGCTTTTCATAGAATCATTCACAATTTTATGATTCAAGGTGGTGATCCAACAGAGAGTGGAGCTGGTGGAGAGAGTATCTGGCATAAAGATTTCAAAGATGAATTTGGAGCAAATATGGTCTTTGACAAAGCAGGAATCCTCGCTATGGCAAATCGTGGACCAAATACAAATGGCAGTCAGTTCTTTATAACGACAGCAAAAGCCCCATGGCTCAATGGAGGCTATACCATCTTTGGTAAAGTTGCAAACAAAGAGTCTATGAAAACAGTTATGAAACTTAACGATGTTGCGACAACTGGTCGTTCAGGTGGAGATAGACCATTAGAGCGTCAAGAGATCATAAAAGCCTATATCAAGTAAAAAAAGAATATACTTTTTCTAGAAAATAGAATGCGGAGCAAGCATGGAAATAGAAACAATAAAAAAACTGGAAAAAGAGGCTCTTAAAAAGAGTGGGACGGATTTAACACGTTTAGGTCTTGCTCTCTTTTTTATGATTGGTGTTCTTACATACACTTTTTTAAATAATGGTGGTATTTCAAACAACTTATTTTTAGCAGTAGCTGCACTTATTGGTGCATATATGGCCATGAATATAGGTGCAAATGATGTAGCTAACAATGTCGGTCCGGCAGTTGGAAGTCGTGCTATGACACTTACGATGGCTATTATCGTTGCTGCCATTTTTGAAGCTGCCGGAGCACTTATTGCCGGTGGAGAAGTTGTCAAGACCATTAAAAAAGGGATTATTGATATCTCTGCTTTTGGTGGAAATCCCGACCCTTTTATCTGGGCTATGATGGCAGCACTTCTTGCCGCTGCTCTTTGGCTAAACTTTGCAACTGCTATGAAAGCTCCAGTATCTACAACACACTCTATTGTCGGAGGTGTTATGGGTGCGGGTATTGCAGCAGCCGGTTTTAGTATTGTTTCATGGGCAACTATGGCAAAAATCGCTGCTTCTTGGGTTATCTCTCCTCTTTTAGGTGGAATTATTGCTGCTGCATTTCTTTTTGCCATCAAAAAATCTATTCTTTTTAAAGATGATAAGATTAAAGCCGCCAAAGAGTACGTCCCTCTCTTTGTTGCCATTATGTCTTGGGCTTTTGTTACCTATCTTGTTTTAAAAGGTCTTAAAAAGATTTGGCCACAAGTAGTAGAGATACTCAATATGATTCCTCTTATCTCTATGGAGATAACGAAAAAGCCATCTTTTCTTACAGCCCTTATTATAGGTGCCATTATCGGCATCACTGTATATCTTGTTTTACGAGCCAAACTTGCAACACAAAAAGAGATGAAAAACTCAAAAGAGTCAGTCAATACTCTCTTTACCATCCCTCTTATCTTTGCTGCTGCACTTCTAAGTTTTGCACATGGTGCCAATGATGTTGCCAATGCAATTGGTCCACTTGCTGCTATCAATGATGCTGTCATTCATGGTGGTATCTCGACTAAAGCGAGCATTCCTTTATGGGTTATGGGTGTTGGTGCGTTTGGTATTGCCATTGGTCTTGCACTCTATGGACCAAAGCTCATTAAAACTGTTGGTTCAGAGATTACAGAGCTCGATCAAGTAAGAGCTTTTTCTATTGCCATGGCAGCTTCTATTACTGTTATTATCGCTTCACAACTTGGTCTTCCTGTAAGTTCTACACATATTGCCATCGGTGGTGTCTTTGGTGTTGGTTTCTTGCGTGAGTATCTCCACCTTACAAAAACCACAACAACCATAGAAGATGACAAAGAGCTCATAGCAAATGAAAAAAATCAACTCAATGCACTCAAAAATGAATTAAAAACATTAACTGCACAAAAAGATAAAGATGTAGAGGAGTACAAAAGAATTGTAGAACTCTACAGACTCATTGAAAAAGAGGAAAAAGTTATTAAGTCTGCTAAGAAGCAGATAAAAAAAGTACAAAAAGTAGAGTATGTCAAACGTGATGCAATTAAAAAGATCATTGCCGCATGGCTTATAACAGTACCAGCAGCTGCTGTTTTAGCAGCACTCCTCTTTTTTACTATTCGAGGAATAATGCTCTAAAACTTTAAGAGTGCCTCTTGCACTCTTAATGCCTGTGTATGCTCATAAACATCATGCACACGTAAAATAGAAGCACCCCTGCGTGCAGCTTCAAGGTGAAGTGCCAAAGTACCTGCCAATCTATCTTCAATTTTTGAAGGAAAGATCTTATCTATCATCGACTTGCGTGAAGCACCGACTAGAAGAGTTTTTTGAAGTGTTAAGAAGTGTTCTAAATGTTTTAAAAGCAGTAAGTTATGCTCAAGTGTTTTACCAAAACCAATGCCTACATCTAAAATAATATCTTCAATACCAAAACCCTGAGCCTTTGCTATACGCTCTTCAAAGAAAGTATAAACCTCATCGACAACATTCTCATAGCTAGGATTTTTTTGCATATCTTGTGGTGTTCCCTGCATATGCATAATCACTACCGATGCTCCATTTTGTGCAGCAATTTTACAGACCTCATCATTTGCCAATCCGGTAATATCATTGACAATACTAAATCCAGCATCCATCGCTTTTGCAATAACACGTGGCTCATAACTATCAATACTAAATCGACTCTTCTCAAAAAGCTTTTGAGTTTGAATAAGATCAAAAATCGCTTCTAAACGAGCAAGTTCTTCATCAGCAGAGACCAATGGAGCATTTGGACGTGAAGAGACCGCTCCAATATCAATAATATCAGCCCCCTCCTCTATCATCTGCTCTATTGCTATAGCAGCATCTCTTTTTAAAAATCTGCTTCCACTAAAGAAGCTATCATCATTTGCATTAATAACACCCATGATCTCTGCGTGAGATGGCTTTTGAACCTTTGTGATCGCTTTGAGTTTAGCTGCTAACTCTTTAAGTCCAAAGGGCTGTGCAAGCTCTTTTCTTGCAAGAATTTCCAACGCTTTTGTAGAGGCGATAAGAAGACAATCCACCTTGGGCTCTTTTGCGATTACCGTTCCGCGAGGCACAGCTAGATCAGCCCCAATGGAGAGCGCATCCTGTTTTAAAATATTTGCCGCACCTACATGTAGCTCTTTTATCTCTACAAGATGCACTTTTGCTTTAGAAGCTAAAATTTGAACACCGCCACCATCAACACCAAGTTGTTGTAGATATGCTTTTATATCTATCTCATTTGAGAGTTTCACAACTGTCATCTACCGCTCTCCTGTAAAACTCATCAAGAGCATAGCAAAGACACTCTGCGGTCTTGCATTAAGATCAAGCAGTCTGTAAGCCATATCAAAATTTTCCAACTGTCTCTCACTTAAGATCAACTGTTCACTTACAGTCGCCCGATAAAAAATCGCCTCAACCAAAGCCTTTGCTTCATTCTTTGAAACACGATTATGCTCTTTTAAAAAAGTAAACAGCTCTTTATAGTCAATTTTGGAGAGCTTTATCTCCAACTGCTCTTGTGCATGAGAACTATTCTGTTTTAAGATTGGCAACCTCGATCGTACTGTTGGTAAAAGATTGGATTTTGTAGGTGATATAATGATAAACTCTATATGTCGAGGAGGCTCTTCAAGAAGTTTTAGAAGAGAGTTTTGTGCAACCGTTGTAAACTCTACTGCAGCGATAATAATATATTTTGTCTCAGACTCACTGATATAAGCCTCTTGCGTTACAAGTTTTGCATGTTCTATTTTGAAGTTCTCTTCAAAAAACTTAACTACTCGCAGTGGTTTTAACTCATTTTCAAGCCGTTGTATCTCCTGCTCAATCTCACTTGTTATGAGAATATGCCCTTTGAGCGGATTATGAGCTTGCATCTACCTCTCCAAACATAGCAGCACTCAAAGAAGCATCAAAGAGACGATAGAGCTGTAAAAGTTTAATATCAAGTACAGGGTCATACGATTTTAAAGTAAAAGCATTGTTAAAATCTTCATCAAAGAGCCAAAAATAGCTCTCATCTTTTCTTTTAGCAATATCACTTCGCTTGTCATCCCCTTTTCCAATATACCAAAAGAAGTAATCATTTTTATAAGAGAGTGCTATCATATCATCGAGTATATCTATCATCTCTCCACCACTGATATTGTTATAGTCAGGGTAGATACTGTCAATACTAATAATAGGAATAAGCGGTCGCTCTAAGGTTATAGCATTGAGTGTTGTTACTATATAATGCTCAAACCACTTTCGCTTACTATCTGTAATTAAAATAATTGTTTTGCCATTAAGAATCTGTTCTAATGCAAAAGCGGTCGTTTTTGACCACTCAAAGCGGTACTCTTCCAACCATGAAAGGCTACCACCCTCTTCACGTATAGCATCAAGACTCCATTGCGCAAAATCAGAAGACATCAAATTACTTATCTAGCTCGTATGCATTATGCAGACTTCTTACAGCTAACTCTGCATATTTTTCATCAATAACCATACTCACTTTGATCTCTGAAGTCGAGATCATATTGATATTGATATTTTCATTTGCCATAGTTGAGAATGCTTTAGCTGCCACACCTGCGTGAGACTTCATACCAACACCAACAACAGAGACTTTACAAATATCTTCATTATATGAGTCAGATTGAATCTCATCACTCTTTACAAAAACATCAACTACTTTTTTTGCATCAAGTAGATCACCAACAGGTACAGTAAAATCAATATTTGTCGTATCATCAACTGCTTTGTTCTGAATAATCATATCAACATTTACTTCTGCATCAGCAAGAGCATTAAAGATGTCACTTGCTATGCCTGGTCTATCTTTAACACCTGCCAAAGAGATACGTGCCTGATTTCTATCGAGCGCTATTCCGCTTACAAGTGGTTTTTCCATAATATTTTCTTCCTTTGTAATTAATGTTCCCTCTTCATCGCAAAAACTGCTTCTTGTTACCAAGTTTACATTGAGTTTTTTTGCAAGTTCTACAGAGCGGTTTTGAAGTACTTTTGCCCCAAGAGAAGCGAGTTCAAGCATCTCATCATACGAGATACGTTCTAGTTTTTTTGCTTTTGGTTCAATGCGAGGATCGGTTGTAAAGATACCTGTAACATCTGTATATATCTCACACAGGTCAGCTTTTAGCGCCCCTGCAATAGCAACAGCAGACAAATCACTTCCGCCACGACCAAGTGTTGTTACATCACCATCACTGTTGACACCCTGAAAACCGGCTACAACGATAATCTTACCCTCTTTTATAGAGCGTTGCATTCGTTCTGGATTTATCTCTTCAATACGTGCCTTAGTATGGTGTTTATCTGTTACAATCCCAGCTTTTCTACCGGTCATAGCCTCTGCATCAAAACCCATCTCTTGAAGTGCAATAGAGAGAAGTGATGCCGTTACACGTTCACCTGAACTTAGCAACATATCCATCTCAGCTCGAGCCGGATTTTTTGAAAAATGCTCGGCATATCCGACAAGTTTATTTGTCTCACCACTCATAGCAGAGACAACAACGACCACATCATTTCCCGCTTTTTTTGTTGCTGCTACTCGATTTGCCACGTTTTGAATACGCTCCAAATCACCAACACTTGTTCCACCAAATTTTTGAACAATTAACATCTACAGTAATCCCTCTTTTTTAAAATAATTTAATACAGTCTCATATACAGGTTTTTTAAAGTGTGCCGTATGATCAAGTACACTCTCAACACTTACAAATTTATAGTTTATAAATTCAGGATGTTTTGTAGCGAGATCTATCTTTGCATCTTTGTTGAGCTTCACGAGGAAGTAGCGTTGTCTCTGCCCTTTGTAAGGTTTCATCTTCTTTGCTATCTTCTCTGGAAAATCATAACTAATCCACTCAGGATACTCTGCAACTATTTCAGCAGACGCACTTCCTATCTCCTCTTCCATCTCACGAAAGAGAGCCTCTTTTACCTCTTCACCCTCATCAATTCCACCTTGAGGAAATTGCCAGATGTCAGTCAAGTCATTACGCTGCGCAATAAATATCTCTTTTTTTTGAGGATAGTTCTCTGAAAGAATTATCATGGCAACATTTGGACGGTATTTCTCATTTTTACTCATACTAACACCTATCTTTAAATTCTTGCGATTATACAAAAGATGCGATTAAAGTAAGTTTATCTTGCTATACTTTTAGTATGCTTTTATATATTCATATCCCTTTTTGTGACTCCAAATGCTCTTACTGTGCCTTTAACTCCTATGTAGATAAATTTCATCTCAAACGTGAGTATATGCTTGCATTGGAAAAACAGTTACAGTTTGAACTTGAGAGATTCAATGCCTCTCATAACTCCATTGAGACTCTTTTTATAGGAGGAGGAACACCTTCGACAATATCACCAACACTCTATGCGCCTATCTTTAAGCTTATCTCACCCTATCTCACGCAAGATGCAGAGATAACAACAGAAGCAAATCCTAACTCTGCCTCACAAGAGTGGCTCGAGGGAATGTATGCACTTGGGGTAAATCGTATCAGTTTTGGAGTACAGAGCTTCAATGAGAAAAAGCTCAAACTGCTCAATCGTGCACACACCCCGCAAATGGCCCAAGATGCCATTACTAATGCCGCAAAAGTCGGCTTTGAAAATATCTCACTGGACCTTATCTATGCAACACTTGGTGATACAAAAGAGCTCCTTGCCTATGACATACAAAAAGCATTTTCTCTCCCTATCAATCATATAAGTGCCTATGCACTTACCATTGAAGAGGGAACTCCCTTTGAGACAAAACCACAAATGGCAAAAGAGCAGCTAGAGCTCACAGAGTGGATCTTTGAGACTATAGAGTCTCATGGATTTGAGCAGTATGAGATCAGTAACTTTGGTTCCTATCGCTCACGCCATAACATTGGTTACTGGGAGTATAAAGATTATATTGGTGCCGGTGCCGGTGCTGTTGGAAAACTTCAAACAACTCGCTACTATCCTACACCCGATATTGAAAGTTACATTCAAGATCCTCTTAAGATTCGTCTTGAAGAGCTAGAAGAGGAGGATATCCGCCTTGAGAAGATCTTTTTAGGTTTAAGATCCTCTGTAGGTGTGGACAAAGAGCTCTTATGTGAACAAGAGAAGATTCAAGCAGCACTTCTGCTTCAGGAGAAAAAACTTATCTTAAAAAATGGAGTTTTTTATAACCCAGAGTATCTTTTAGCAGATGAAGTTGCACTCTTTTTAACTTCTTGAAGATTATTTAATCATTCTTTAGCTAAAATGCAAAATTAAAATAAATTATGAAGGCTACTTATGTTTGGTATGGGATTTACCGAAATGCTGCTTATCGCAGTTATTGCAATTCTTTTTTTAGGTCCAGACAAACTACCGAGTGCTATGGTAGAGATTGCAAAATTTTTCAGAAGTGTTAAAAGCACGATCAATACAGTAAAAGACTCTTTAGAAGAGGAGATCAATGTAACAGGCATCAAGCAAGAGGCCTTAGCATATAAACAAGAGCTTCTTAAAGCAAGTGAAGGTCTTAATAAAGTAACAAATGTACAGAGCACTATTGATAGTGAAATTGCTGACATTTTAAAAGAGAATGATGCTCCGAAAAAAATTGAAGAAGAGCCAACAAAAAAAGCTGCTCAAGCACCACAAGAAGTAAGTTTCAAAAAAAAGAAAAAAAAGAAAAAAAGTGAAAATCCAGCAGATAGCGAAAATTTAACAGATAAAGAAGAGAACACCGATGTTTGATGACTTACGACCACACCTAGTAGAGCTTAGAAAAAGACTCGCCATTTCAGCTGCGAGTCTCATTGTTATGTTTTTTGTAATGTTTTACTTCCATGAGTTTTTACTCAATTGGATGGTACAACCCCTCAATGATGCTTTAATTGCAGTAGGGAAAGTATCTATTCACGCAGCCAACGGGATGATTACTACTTCACAAGTAGGAGGGGCATTCTTTGTTGCTCTTAAAGTTGCATTCTTTGCTGCTATTGTCGGAGCCTTACCAATTATTCTCTCTCAAATCTGGCTCTTTATTGCACCGGGTCTCTATGCGCATGAGAAAAAGATGCTCGTTCCTTTTATCGTTGGTGGAACCATTATGTTCATTACCGGTGTAATGTTTGCATACTATGTAGTAACTCCTTTTGGTTTTGATTTTCTCATCACCTTTGGTTCATTTAAATTTACTCCACTTATCAATATTGAAGATTATGTAGGCTTTTTTACAAAGATTATGTTTGGTTTTGGTCTCGCTTTTGAGCTTCCTATATTTGCCTACTTCCTAGCGCTTCTTGGGCTTGTAGATGATAAACAGATGATGGCTTTTTTCAAGTACGCTATTGTTATTATCTTTATAGTAGCGGCACTTCTGACACCACCGGATGTTCTCACACAACTCCTTATGGCTGGTCCACTTATTATTTTATATGGTTTTTCTATCATCATAGTTAAATTTGTTAATCCCGCAAAACCTGAAGAGGAAGAGGATGAAGAAGAGAGCGATGATGAAGATGATGAAAAAGAAGTAACTGAAGAAGAGACACCAACAGAGCCAAAAGCGCAAATAAAAAGCCCTGATCAAGAGTAACAGTGACAACAGATAAAGAACTTCTCACGCAAAGCTATGATTTCACTCTACCGAGTGAACTTATAGCCACCCATCCGGCCCATCCACGTGACCATGCAAGACTCTTAGTATATGACAGAGCAACTGATACCATCACCCACAGCTACTTTTACGAACTCGAAAAGTTCCTTCCAAAAGAGTGCGCTCTCATCTTTAATGATACTAAAGTAATCAAAGCAAGACTCTTTGGAAAAAAACCAAGTGGAGGAAAAGTAGAGCTCTTAATAAACAGAGCCCTAGACGCATACAGTATCAATGTCTATATTCGAGGACGTGTAAAAGAGGGAAGTGAACTTCTCTTTGATTCAGATCTTAAAGCTATTGTCAAAGAGCTGCGTGAGGATGGCAGTAGAGTTGTAGAGTTTTATCAAAATGAGAGACGTTTACGTTTTGAAGAGCTACTCCCTATTATAGATGAGATTGGACATATCCCTCTTCCTCCATATATCAACCGTGAAGACAACCAAGAGGATGCTAACGAATACCAGAGTGTCTTTGCAAAAGAGGCAGGTGCCGTTGCCGCACCAACTGCATCACTTCATTTTACCGATGAGCAACACGAAAGAGTATGTAAAAATTACAAACATGCCTATGTAACACTCCACGTCGGCAGTGGAACATTTAAACCTGTAGAAGCAGAGGTTATCACAGACCATCCAATGCACTCAGAGTATTATGCCATCTCAAAAGAGGCTCAAGCTCTGCTTGACTCTGAGATACCCATCTTATGTGTTGGAACAACATCTACACGCACCGTAGAGTATTATGCCAAACATGGGAAAAAAACGGCAGGTGAAGCAAATCTCTTTTTGCACCCTAAAAACAGACCTAGCCGTGTCAACCATCTTTTGACAAATTTTCATCTGCCAAAATCAACACTTTTAATGCTTGTTGCCTCTTTTGTCGGATTAGAGAAGACAAAAGAGCTCTACACAGAGGCCATTAAAGAGAAGTACCGTTTCTACTCCTATGGTGATGCTATGTTAATCCTCTAAGATTAAACATAGATTTTTCCATTCTCTACACGTATCATACCACTCAACTCCGCTTCAAAGATCTCTTTTGGAAATTTTTGCACAGCACGCTCATAGCTGGGATTTGTTCTACAAAACTCTAAAAAGGGACTCTCATCTTCACTCTCTATCTTTTTATCACTACCCATAAAAGAGGAGACAAAAGCATCTATATCATAAATAGCCTCTGCTTTTTTCTCTAAAAGAAGTCTGTTCGTTCCCTCGCTCTCCCCTATTCTATGTGCTAAAACATAGATTTTTTTACCCATTTTCAAAGCATACTCAACACTTCGCATTGTTCCTGAGTTCTCATCTGCATAGGTTACAATAAGTACCTCACCAAGTGCCACAACAAGCTCATTTCTAAGAACGAAATTATATCTCGTCGATGGTGTGCCCACAGCAAATTGACTTACTACCAAACCATCTGCTGCAATCGCTTCAATAATATTTTTATTAATTGCAGGATAACGCTTATCCAAACCGGTTGCTGCTACCATTATGGTATTGTTGACACCTGCTGCTTTGTGAGCGATGGCATCCACACCAATAGCCCCTCCACTCACAATACAAACACCCCTCTGAGACAAATTCTGCGCAACTCTATGGGTCATCTCTCTTGCATATTGATTTGGCTTGCGTGAGCCAACAATGGAGATCTTTTTTCTCGCTAAAAGCTCGCTCTTTCCAAGATAGTAAAGAGGCTGAGGATAACTTTTCATAGCATCAAGAGCTTCTATATGAAAATCTATCTCTTTAATCATTAGTAGATCTTGTTAATCAGTACTAAATCAACACTTTTAAGCAACGCTTTTGATTCATAAAGTGCTTCAAGTGTATTTTTATGAGGATGTCCAATAACAATGGCATGACCATGTGCTTTTGCAACAGCGATCGCTCTTTTAATCTGTCCTAAGATATAAGCTTTATCAGGATGGTGATCTAAAAAAACATCCCGTGCAACATACTTCAGTCCAAAATTTTTCATTACTTTTGGTGCTTTTGTCTCTGCTGTTGTTCGGCTGTCTATAAAATGAATATGATTTTTATTCAAAGCATATATAAGTCGATTCATAGCAATCTCACTTGATGTGAACTTACTCCCTGTATGATTGTTAATATAAGCGACTCTAGGAAAAAGTTTTTTTAATGCCTCAATACGCTGAAGTATAACTTCTTGAGAATCGTTTGCATGTAATGTATAGGGTTCTTCTTTATTAAAGTGCATAGCTTCCATAGGAAGGTGTACCATATAAAAAGATTGTTTTGCAGCCAGTTTTGCAGAGTTTGGACGAGCTGCACTCGGAGGTAAAAAAGACATTGTTATGGGTATGCCAAGACTCTTAATTGCACGAACTTGGGATTTTGTACTGACATCATCTATGATAATTGCCAGTTTTGGCTTTGTTGTATAGATCTTTTCTTCTTGAAGTGGGACTTTTGGAGGATTGACCAATGCTTCACTCTCAATCTCATGAGAGGCAGAGTTATAACTTTTTGACTCTTTTTTCAAAACCGCCTGTAACCTTTTGTTAAAACTTCTCTTTTCAACTTTTGGTTGTGTAGGCAATGTCCGAATTTGCTCTTTTTTCTGCTCTACTCTGCTTTCATTGTGACTTCGCTTCTGCCCATTATGAAAACCAAAGTAGTAACCAACAAGCAAAGAGATAAGTGTTAACGCCGTTAGAGCAAGAGCCCAAGCTATATAATTTAATACTTTTGAGCTGTTCTTTGGTGAATTTGTTTTTGTTTTTTTACTTTTTCTTTTTTTAGCCATTTTCATACTTTTATTATCAAATTTTTGAAACTATATCCTAAAAAGATTAAATAGATAATTTTATTGCATTTTGTCATAGAAATTTATATAAAAACGCTATGTGCTTATTTTAAGGATTTTTTCTGTATAATTGCGCGTTCCTTTCTCTTTGTAACTTCATTTATGAGGCTATATATTAGATCCGAAAGGGAAACAAACGCCTATATCAGGCATACCAAGAGGAGATCATACTATATGAGAAACTACGAAAACCTAGTAATCGTAAAACCTACATTTACTGCTGAAGAAATTGCAGCAGCTGTAAAAAATGTTGAAGAGATAATAACTTCTAATGGCGGCGAAATCGCAGCTACAGACGCAATGGGAATGAGAAAACTTGCATACCCAATTGATAAAAACGAACGTGGTTATTACCATGTAATCTACTACTCAGTAGCACCTGCAGCAATCGCTGAAATCGAAAGACGTTTCCGTATCAATGAAGATTTACTTCGTTTTGTAACTATTAAATATAGCACAAACCGTGAAGTAACTGCATGGAATGGTTTAGTTGAAAAAGCGAAAAAAGCAGCAGCAACTCCAGCAAAAGAGGAAGCTCCAAAAGCTGAAGAGGCACCTGCAACTGAAGAGGCTCCAAAAGCTGAAGAAGCTCCGGCTACAGAAGCAGCAGCTGAGTAATAGCGTAAGCTATAAATTGAAGGAAAACCTATGTTTAACAAGATAATTTTAGTTGGTAACTTAACACGTGATATTGAGCTTAGATACTCTCAGGCTGGTATGGGCATTGCAAAAACTGCAATCGCTACAAGTCGTAAATTCACTAGCAATGGTGAGAAAAAAGAGGAGGTCTGCTTTGTAGATATTACCTTCTTTGGAAGAAGTGCTGAAGTTGCAAACCAATACCTTAGAAAAGGGAGTAAGATCCTGGTTGAGGGAAGATTAAATTTTGAACAATGGGTTGACCAAAATGGACAAAAAAGATCAAAACACTCTGTAATTGTTGAGACAATGCAAATGCTTGACTCACGCAGCGATAATCAAGGTGGCGGATATAATGCACCTGCAAGCAATGGTGGAGCTGATTATGCAGCACCACAACAAGGGCAAGCGCAATCATATCAAGCACCACAGCAACAACAAAGCTATGGACAACCTGCACCGCAGCAGCAACAACAGAGTTATCAACAAGCGTCATACAGTTCACCAGCACAGGAGCAAAGCCGTCAAATGCCAAGCCCTGCTGATGTACCGGTAATTGACATTGATGAAGATGAAATTCCATTTTAGAAAATAAATAGATACAAAAGGTAATAACATGTCAGAAAAAAGAAAATACAAAAAAAGATACTGTAAATATTGTGAAGCAAAAGTTGACTTCATGGATTATAAAGATGTAGCAAACCTACGTTTTTCACTCTCAGAGAGATACAAAATCATGCCACGTCGTTTAACAGGTAACTGTAAACGTCACCAAGATATGATCTCTACTGTAATCAAACGTGCTCGTGCAGCTGCGTTCGTACCATATGTTGTAACTCGTAAAAAAGTTGTAACAGCTCCATTTGAAAACCTAAAATAGGGTTTTCTCTGGTGCTTCGGCACCACTTCTTAACTTAGGAATATTTCTTGCTTTAACTCTTTAAAAAAGCAATAATATGAAACTATTTCTCCTCCTTTTTACCCTTACAACATTTTTAACAGCAAAAGAGTTCTCAGTTATTATTCACAAGCCCTTTAATGCAGCGCTTTTTGATATTACAGAAGATTATGACAGAACAATAACTGCCGTTGGTTTTTCAAATGAGTTCAAAAACAATAGCAAAATAGCTACAAGTTACACAAACGCCTTTGATTATCTTGAGAGTATTTCACAAAAGTATGGTTCACAGATGACACTTGTCAAAGTAGACCAAAAAGCAAACATTCTCTTGGAAAAAGTGGCAAAGCTCAACCGTTTCAACAAAGCTATTGCCGTGGTAAAGACACCTGCAAATGGCTATGTCATCGGTGGTTATACACTTGATGGTTCTCTTCTTGTCGTGAAGTTAGATGCCAATGCAAACATACTCTACTCTAAAACCTTCGGAACAAAGAACTATGACAGGATGAGTAACCTCATTCTCTTAAGCGATGGGGGTGTTCTCGCAGTCGGTTCTTCATTTACCTCTCGCTCAACAGCGGACAATATCTTTACAACCGGTCTGGGAAAAAATGATATCTTTATCACTCGCTTTTCAAAAAATGGTCATATTCTCTGGAGTAAAAAATATGGCACAAAATTTGATGACAACGGCATAGATGCAGTAGAAGCAGCAGATGGCTCCATAATCGTCGTAAGCACAATGGCTTCTGAGCTCAAACGCGATGTAACCTTTATGCGCCTTACTGAAAACGGCAATAAAATCTGGCTCAACCACTTTATAACGTATAACAAAAATGAAAATCTTATTGTTCCGACAAAGATCATCAAGCTCAGAGATAACAGCTTTGTAGTAACACTGATTCAATACAATCAACTGCAAAAAGAGCATATAAGAGTTATAAAATTTGATCTTTACAAAAATATCTTAGCCGACAAAGAGATAGAGACAACATATCCATCAGGGTTGATGGATATTAAAGAGTTCTCCAACGGCACACTCGTAGGTGTTGGATATGTCAAAGACAAACATAACAGAGATGGACTTGCAATGCTTTTAGATTCAGACCTCTCCCTCTTACAGCAAGAGCATTATGGTGCAGAGAATTATGATACATTCTATGCATTGACAATTCTGCATAACTCAGAGGTAGCGGTAGCAGGGATTCATACTGATGATACCTCACAAGAGGGAAATATGTGGATTATGAAACTCAACCACGATTTGACAATAGCACAAACATCCACGCAAGTAGAGAACTTCTACGATGCTTTATCAAAACTCTTTCAAAAAGAGATAAAACAAAAAGAGCTACTTATTAAAGATGACTTGAGTATTGAACTTCTTGATAAATCACTCTATTTTCAAGTAGGAAAATATACGCTCACGCAACGACAAGAGAAATTTTTAACTCATTTTGGAAAAAAACTGATCAGCTTCTTATATAAGCACAGAGATGCTATAGCTGCACTGCAGATCAATGGACACACCTCTAGTGAATGGAAAAATGTCAACTTCAAACAACGCTACCTCAATAATGCAGAGCTCTCTATGAAACGCTCTTATTCGGTTTTGCGTCAACTCTTTTTAAATGAGAATGAGAAAGTAGAGAAGTGGCTTAGTAAAATAGTTGTAGGAAGTGGCTATGCATTTTCAAAACAAATTTTTAAACACAAGAGAGAAGATAAAACCCACTCACGCAGAGTAAGTTTTAAAATTATACTCAAATAGAGCTGTTACTCTATCTCTTCTAAATTTTTAGCACGAAACCCAAGACGGGTTTTATCTTGAATAAGTTTCTTATAGAGTTTAAATTTTGCTTTTTGGAGATCTTCATCACTGTATGAAAACTCATTTTTCAACTCTTCATCTGTTGCATTTGCACAATCCATTGCAAAAAGTTTGAGCTCTTTTTTTGTCAGTTTTGATTTTAAAACTGAGTAGAGAAGTTTGTCATCTTCAATAAGATCAATACTCTCCAATTTACAAAACTCTGCAATTTTGTCTCTAAAATTATTCTCGCTGTGATACTGTCTCCAGACTGTATTTTCTAACACTATATCTCCTTTAAAATTAATGAGAGGTCTTTTTCTTTAATGATTATATTTGCCTCTTTCTCTAAAATCTCTCTAGCACAAAATGCCACACGTGTACCTGCGTGAGCGAACATTGAGAGATCATTTGCACCATCACCACACACTAAAGTCTCCTCTGCACTCACACCAAGTACATCTTGCAAACGTACTAGCATATCACCTTTTGAGAAGTTAAACATCATATCGCCACCCACAAGTCCTGTCAGTTTGCCATCTTTTTCATGCAGTACATTTGAAAAGTCCGCATCATATCCCAAAATATCTTTTGCATACGATGTAGCCGTTCTAAAACCACCTGAAAAACAGACCACTTTAAGACCTCTGCTTTTAAGCTCGGCAATAGTCTCACGAGCTCCAGGCATATAAGGAAGTGAGTGAGAGATCTTCTCAACTACTGCAAAGTCCAACCCTTTTAAAAGCCCGACTCTTTGCTGCAGAGACTCAAAAAAGTCAAGTCTGCCGCTCATCGCCTCTTCTGTAATGCGAGCCACCTCATCACCAATTCCAAGCTCATCCGCAAAAAAGTCTATCGTCTCGCCATCCATTAGGGTAGAATCAAAGTCAAATACTGCAAGTTTTAGCATTAAATACCTTCTTATTTGTTATAATTGCGAAATTATAGCGAAATAGGACTTTTTTTGTTTGACAGATTGATAGATAAATTAAAAAACGATACTTATATTACATTGGAGACCACTCCAGGGCACTCTGCACAATTTACTCCGGTAGTAGATAAAATAGAGTCATTAAATCTGCAAAATATGGTAGATGGGTTCTCAACAACAGACAATCCTCTGGCAAAACTCAAATTTAATGCACTCTTTGGAGCCAAACTTCTTCAAGAACGTTTCAATAAGCCAGTCATTGCCACTATGAGTATGCGAGACAGAAATAAAATAGCGCTCCAGTCTGACCTACTTGGTGCCAATGAGTTTGATATTAGAGCCATTTTAGCACTCACGGGTGATCCGGCAACCATTAGTGATCAACCTCACGCAAAGGGTGTTTTTGAAGCGGACTCTACACTTCTACTTGATATTATCAGTGCTTTTAACTCTGGTATGGACTATGCAGCAAAACCTTTTGTTCAAAAACCACAGCAGATATTTCCATTTGCAGTAGTCAACTCCTATGCCAAGAATCCAAAAACCTTGCAAAAGAAGATGCAAAAGAAGATAAAACACGGAGCAATCGGTATTATTACCCAACCAGTCTATGATATTGAAAATGCAAAAGAGCTTTTAGAGCTCAAAGAGCGTGCAAACAAAGAGTGTTGCAGTGAAAATAAAAATGCCGAGCTCATCTTAGGTGTTTTTCCAATTACAAAACTTCGTACAGCACAGTTTTTAGCCTCTCATGTCCCAGGTATCAATGTACCGCCATGTTGGCTAGACAAGTTGCGTGAGGCTCACGCAAGAGGTGTAGAAGAGGAGTACAAAGTAGGTTTTGAGTTGAGCAAAAATCTCTTTGAAGATCTCAAGGCTCTTCATCCAAAAATTCACCTCATGACTGCAAACCAGTTTAGTATTGCAAAAGATATATTAGTATAGCAAATAAGGAAAAAAATGATAGATTTAAAACAACTGCAAAAAGATTTTGACGGTATCAGTGCAAAACTCAAACGCAAAGGCGTTGATGAGAAACTTTTAGAGAAAGTAAAAGTAAAGTTTGAAGAGCTCAAAGAGGCAAAAGCAGCCTATGAGACACTTCAGGCTGCACAAAATGCCATGAGTAAAGAGTTTGGTCTCTATAAACGTGAGGGCAAAGATATTACAGAGCTCAAAGCAAAAGTAGATGAGAACAAAATCCGCATTACAGATGCACTTGAAGTACAACGCCTTCGTCAAGAGGAGCTTGAAGCACTAGCGATGGCAATTCCAAACATTCCCGATGATGATGTACCAGATGGTGAAGATGAAGAGGATAATGTAGAGATCAAAAAAGTACTCACTCCCCCTACTTTCTCATTCACGCCAAAAGAGCACTGGGAGCTGGCTGAGCAAAATGGCTGGATAGATTTTGAGCGTGGTGTTAAACTTGCAACTTCAAGATTTTCAGTAGCTTTTGGAATGGGTGCGAAGTTAGAGCGTGCACTCATTAACTTTATGCTTGATTTTAATGAAAAACGTGGATTTCACGAAGTATCTGTTCCTGAGATTGTCAACCGCAGAGCCTTAGAGGGAACTGGGCAACTTCCAAAATTTGAAGATGACCTTTACAAAATAGAAGGGGCCCAACTCTATCTTATTCCAACAGCAGAAGTACCACTCACAAATCTCTATCAAGATGAGATATTAAAAGCTGATGAGCTTCCAATAAAGATGACAGCACATACTTCATGTTTTCGTGAAGAGGCGGGTGCAGCTGGACGTGATACACGCGGTATGATTCGCCAACACCAGTTTCATAAAGTCGAACTCGTTACAATTGCAAAACCAGATGAGAGTGACAAAATTTTTGAAGAGATGGTAGCATGTGCTTCTGATATGCTCACGGCACTTGAGCTTCCACACAGACTCGTTACACTCTGTACGGGTGATTTGGGTTTTGGTGCAGCAAAGACCATTGACCTTGAAGTATGGCTTCCTGGACAAAATACCTACCGTGAGATCTCATCTGTCAGTACAACAAGAGATTTCCAAGCAAGACGAGCAAAAATCCGCTATAAAGATGGAAAGAAAAATATGCTAGTCCATACGCTCAATGGCTCAAGCCTTGCAGTTGGTCGTACAATGGTGGCAATTATGGAGAATTTTCAAAATGAAGATGGCAGCATAGATATTCCAGCGGTTTTACAACCTTACCTTGGTATGTAGCAGTATGGATCCAAAAAAAAGAGCCTCACTCAAACATGGTATGAGTGTTGCAATCGTCCTCAAACAAGACCAAGATACAGGACGACTCACAGATGGAATCGTACGTGATATTCTTACAAAATCTCCAACACATCCACACGGAATTAAAGTCCGTCTTATGAGCGGTGAAGTTGGTAGAGTCAAAGAGATCTATTAGATACAAAGAGTCTCTAATTAATGGTACTTTTCTTGCTTTAAGAGGGTAAACAGAAGAGAAAATAGCTAAGGGAATCAATGGCCGATACTCCAGAAGAGATAATCATCATAGAAGATAGCGATGCAGCGCTATATGAGAGTGAACCACAAAATTCTCTATCCTATGCAGAAGAGGAAGAGGCAAAAAGAAAAAAGATTATTCTTTTTGGCGGTATTGCACTCATCCTTGTATTGATTATAGCACTTACTGTTGTTCTGCTCTTTTTAAAATCTTCAAAAGAACAGACAAAGGTCAACCTCAATTTCATCGATAAAAAAATTGAGAGAAGCAAACAAAAAGTTGCCATAAAACCCAGTAAACTTGAAAATATGATTGCCAAGGCAAACTACCTCTATGCAAATGGTTCAAAAGAGAAAGCACTTACTCTGTATGAACAGATTGCCTCTTACAGTGAAGCCATCTCTGAGTACAATCTCGGTGTAGCAGAGCTTAAAGATGCACAGTATAAAAAAGCACTCCTCACCTTTCAAAAAGCTATTGCAAATGATGAAAAACGTTGCGTGAGTGCTATTAATGCTGCGGTATGTGCCCTTCATCTTCACGACAAAGAAAACTTTAAATACTATATAGACCTCGCCTATGCCTATCTGCCTTATGAGATTGATTCTCCTCTTTACTCCTACTACTATGCACTTATCAGCTACTACAATAAGAACTATTTAGGAGCGCTCAATGCTCTAAAGAACTCTACATCAAATGAGTATGCAACTGTGCAAAACCATCTTAGCGCAAAGATAAATGCACTCTATGAGAACAACTATGATGCCATTGATGCCTTAGAGAAGAACAATGATGAACCAGATGATTTTTCCAAAGGACTGCTCTATGCAAGAGTGGGTGATTTTACACTCGCCTCTACACACTTAGAGTCTGCGATTGACAAAGAGATTCAACCCGTTCGAGCACCGCTAGCATTAGCTCTTATTGACCTCAAAGCAGGACATATTGACAAAGCGGCAAAGGAGATCAAAAAAGTTACGGACAAATATCCAAAAGAGGTCTATAAATACTATCCTATCAAAGTAAAGCTCAAAGAGTCTCTCTTTGATCCACAAGCAGCACAAACAGAGTATAGAAAAGAGATCTTAAAGTCAAAAAATATAGCCTATCAAAAGATATTTTACTTCTCACCCTACAAAATCTTTAATGCAAATCAGACAATCAGTTATATTCGTAAAGGAAATGCAAATATCTATATTGACAATGTAAAAGGGGCAAAAGAGTATCTTAAAGAGAGTGCTTCCTCCTCATCTGTCAATCTCGGTATTGTAAAAGCTATTAAAGAGGCACTCTCTTTTAAAATCAGAAAAGCAAATGAAGATCTTCAAAAACTTGTAAAAGAGCAACCAAAACACTCTATCTTGCAGTATGATTTAGCACTTACCTATGCACAGATGGGCAATATGCAAAAAGCACACGAACACTTTTTACGCTCATACTATCTCGATGCTAAAAACTACCTCTCAGGTATCTATGCAGTAATGACTGCACAACTTATCAATAAAAAATACTACAAATTAAAATCAATCATAAAAGACGCCATTGCACTCGAAGATAACAATGAGGAGAATGATCTCTATAAAACGCTCCTCTACCTAAGTGATGGAGATTATGTCTCCTCTTATGAATGGCTCGATAAAGATTACAAACAGAGCCCTCTCTACTTAACACTGAACATCCTTATTGCCACAAAACTCTCAAAGATGGACAAAGCAGTTGATTCAGCTACCAAACTCCTTATGATACAACCCAATGATATTTTGCCAAATATTATCTATATGGAGACAAAATTTGCAGACTTAACTGCTTCGCAATATGCAAAAGAGACGCTTAAATACCTTAAAGAGCACTCATTTACTTATGATGACCTCTACTTTGGTCCTTTTATAACACGCTATCTTTTCATACAAGAAAACCTCTTAAGCGGAAGACTCTACTTCTTGGCAAAACAACTTAGAGAGGTACTAGAGACAACAAACAAAGATAAACGTGATATTGAGAGTGCCCTGGCGTTGGTTCTTCTCTATGATAAAAAATTTGAAGAGTCATATACCCTATATAACCACCTCATTGATGAACTAAAAGTCAGAGATGCCTATACTCTTTATCTCGGTGCTGTTGCCTCCACAGCAGCAAAACATCACGAAAATGCCATAGCACTACTTGAACTTGCGAAAATGAAAGATACAACCCTCTATGAGAGTAGATATGCGCTTGCCCTACTCTATATGGAGATAAACAACAATAATGGAGCTGTTATACAACTCTCACGCATACAAAAAGATGGATTTCATTCACAATATTTTGATTTTGATATAGATACGGATAAGCTGCTCTTTTACAAGCAGCATCCAGATGAAGAGAGTAATTAAGAGAAGTAACCAAGAAGTGTTGTTGAAGCCTTTACCTCTTCTCCAACTTTCACATTCAAACGAAAATTTGATTGAATAAAAAGAGTAGTCACACCATTGACCATACAACCATAACGAGCGGATTGAAGCAACTCTTGATTAAGTGGTAGATCAATATCAATAGGAGCAAAACTCTGTTTGAGTTGGTGCTTTATCTTTACACTGTTGCCTTCATTATCCAAAAAAACAATCTCAGCATACTCATTTAAAGCAGAAAAAAGTTTTGATTTTTTTGAGACTCTAGTACCGTTTACCATTCTACTAGATATTGCTTTTGCATTCATCGGAAGACGTAAAACAGCAACATCAGAGCAAGAGGAGTCTATCTCTATTTTATATCTATACTCTGAGCCTTCAAGCTCTTCAACAGCACTTATAACACCATCAACAGGTGAGATAAGAGCACTCTTTTGAACAAGAGGCATCTCTCGTTCTGGATTTCTAAAGATATAAAGAAAAAAGAGCATACTAAGTAGTGATAAAAATAGTAAAAAATTCATATCTAAAATAAAAAAGAGAAGACAAGCAGCAGCACTATAACCAAGATAACTCCAACCGCTTTTTGCGACTATAAAAAGATTATTCTTCATCGCTTTTCTCACTTTTTTTACTACTCATAGTAGCATCATCTTTTAACTCATCCTCAATACTCTCTGTATCTTGAACAACTTTTGATTCAAGATTATTCTCTTTTTCAAAATTGATGATAATCTCACGAACCTCATCACCTGTAATATTCTCTTTTTTATACAGAAGTGCTACCATATTTTCTATGGCGTCTCTATACTCTTCAAGACGATTAACCACAACATCATAACGCTCATTGAGAGATGTTTTAATAAATTCATCCATCTGCTCTGCCATCTTATCACTATACTCACGAGTAGCACCACCTGCAGCACCCAAGAAAGATTGACGAGATTTTTCCAGCACCATTAAGCCTGCGATATCACTCATACCATAGGTTTGTACCATTGATTTAATAATATCTGTTGCACGTTCAAGGTCATTTCCTGCACCTGTTGAGATCTCACCAATGAACACTTGTTCAGCAGCACGACCACCAAGAAGAACATCAACTTCAGCCCACAGTTCATGTTTTTGCATCATAAACTTATCTTCTTCAGGTTTGTTAAGAGTATATCCAAGTGCCGCTAATCCACGAGGAACAATAGAGACTTTGGAGACTTTTTTCGCACCTTCCGTCGTTTCAGCCATAAGAGCATGTCCACTCTCATGGTAAGCAACGATTTTTTTCTCTTTTGGATTGATACGACGAGATTTTTTTGCAAGTCCAGCCAATGCTCTCTCGACTGCCTCAAAGATATCTTGCTGTTTAACAGTTTTTTGAGATTTTCTACCAGCAAGGAGTGCCGCTTCATTGACAATATTTGCCAAATCAGCCCCGGCAAGACCTGCAGTAAGACGAGCAATCTCTTCTACATCGACATCATCATCCATCTTCACATTTTTCATATGAACTTTGAGGATCTTAATACGACCTTCAAAATCAGGTTTATCAACAAGAACCTGTCTATCAAAACGACCTGGTCTTAAAAGTGCAGCATCTAAAATCTCTGGTCTGTTTGTCGCAGCTAAAATAATAACCGGAGTATCAGTACCAAAACCATCCATCTCTGCAAGAAGTTGGTTTAGCGTCTGCTCACGCTCATCATTTCCACCCATCTGCGCACCGGCAGCACGACTCTTACCAATAGCATCAATCTCATCGATAAAAATGATAGATGGTGCATCTTTTTTCGCCTGTTCAAAGAGATCTCTTACACGAGCAGCACCAACACCGACAAACATCTCAATAAAGCTAGAACCACTTACTGAGAAAAATGGTACCTCTGCTTCACCAGCAACCGCTTTTGCAAGAAGGGTTTTACCCGTACCTGGAGAACCTACAAGAAGTACACCTTTTGGAATCTTTGCACCGATCTCAACATAACGCCCAGGATATTTCAAGAAATCAACTATCTCTTGAACCTCCTCTTTTGCCTCTTCAACACCGGCTACATCATCAAACTTTGTATTTGGCTTTTCAGAATTGATCATCTTTTTCGAGTTACCCATTCCTAAAAGACCACCACCCATACTCTTTTGCATTCGCCCCGCAAAGAACATCCAGATACCGATGATAAGTAAAAATGGAAAAAGCCATCCAAACATTTCAGTAAACCAATTTGTTTCAGAAAAGCCCGTATATTCTATATTTTCTTTATCTAAAAGTTTTACAAGGTCATTATCGCCTTTTATCACTCTTGTTGTATAGATCTGAGTTCCATCACTCGACATAGCACGAATAAGAGTCTGCCCTATTTCAACTTTTTTTACACTCTTATTTTTCACTAAACTTTTCAATTCAGAATAACTTACAGCTTTGACTCTTGCTGTCTGACTCATAGTCGATGTCGTACCGCCAGCACCTTCTCCAACAAGAACTTTAAACAGCAAAATCACGACAACTGAAAAAATTGCAAAAGTTATTAAAGGATTTTGATTGAAAAAGTTATTATTGTTATTATTATCTTTATTCTCTTGATTTGACATATTTCTCTCTTTTTATTTTCTTTTTAGAACAAAAGTAATCCACTCATCTTGAGCGATTTTTTCTATTATCTCACAATCTTTATAGTAGTTTAGAACTCTCTTCTCATATTTATCAAGTATTCCCGATAAGATTAAAACTCCATCATCAGCGAGTGCATTTTTCAACTCATTTGCTATGAATGTTAAAACATCTGCAACAATATTTGCAACTACGATATTATATTTTTTATCTGTTAATGAAGAAGAACCTTCCCACAATGCGTGAAACTCCAATCCATTTAACGCTGCATTTTCTTTTGCATTTTCAACAGATATAGGGTCTGTATCACAAGCATCTACAACTGCACCCAGTTTCATAGCACCAATACCAAGAATTCCACTACCACACCCAACATCTAAAAGTGTATCACCCTCTTTTACATAGTTGGAAATTGCTAAAAGAGAAGATGCAGTTGTTGGATGGTGTCCCGTTCCAAATGCAAGAGCAGGATCTATCACGATATTGATCAGTTCAGTATCAGGTTCACTCCACGTAGGATGAATATAAAATCTTCCAATCTTTAAAGGTTCAATACTCTCTTTATACGATGCTACCCAATCACTGTTTTTTAATTTCTCTTGTTTGCACTCTATCTCGATGGTCTCGCCGAGTGCTTTTTGCAAGGCCTCTGCAAACTGCTCTAAACCCCATATAATAGTGTCAAGTTCCTCTTCACTTCGAATAACAAAACCATCATCCGTCTCTTCAAAACCTATAGGAAGTGTATCTGCTAAAAAGTCACAGAAGAGAGAATGGTGGGAAGATACTTTGACACGAAGGGAGTAATAATGCTCCTGCATTACTCCGCTACACCCATTACAGCACCAAGTTTCTCTTTAAGTACCTGTGGTGTAAAAGGTTTTACAATATAGTTATTTACACCAGCTTTAAGCGCAGTAATAACTTCAGCTTTACCACCTTCAGTCGTTACCATAATAATAGGTGTATCTTTAAAACGCTCATCAGCACGAACTTTTTTAACAAGTTCAAGTCCATTCATCTCTGGCATATTCCAGTCAGTAATAAGCATATCGATATCTGGATTAGCATCCATTTGTGCCCATCCCTCAACACCATCAGCGCCTTCTAATACATCTTTGTATCCAAGACGAGCCAAAGTATTTTTAATAATACGACGCATTGTAGAGCTGTCATCAACAACAAGTAATTTCAATTGAAATCCTTTTCTAATATAATTTGCAAATTTATTTATCTAATAGTAGCCAATTTTTGTTTGTATTACTATTAAGCGAGGAGTTGAAACATTTTAGCAAGGTCCAACCGTCCCTCATAATAAGCTTTTCCTATAATAACACCATCTATCTCTTTGGTTGCTATCAACGCTTTAATATCCTCTTCATCTTTAACACCACCACTTGCAATAGTAGCGACGCCACTAGCACGAGCAATATCTAAAGTAAAATCGACATTTACACCAGAGAGTGTACCATCTCGACCAACATCAGTACAGATTATAGCCTCAACACCTGCATTAGCAAATTCACGAGCCAAGTCTGTAGCTTTCATCTCGCTCACTTCACCCCAACCCTCAACAGCTACATAGCCGTCAATTGCATCAATACCAACAGCAATTGGATATTTTGCAGCCATATCTTTTACAAACTGAGGATCTTTAACAGCAATAGAACCTAAAATGATTCTGTCAATTCCGATTTCAAGCATTTTTTTAATCGTTGCCTCATCACGTATACCACCGCCAAGCTCCAGTTTCACATTACAATTTTCTCTAATTTTAATGATCTGCTCCAAGTTTTTAGGCTCACCTGCAAAAGCACCGTTGAGATCAACAAGGTGCACCCACTCTGCACCCATCTCTTCAAACTTTTTTACAAGTTCATACGGTTCATTTGAGTAGATCTTCGCGCTATCCATAAGCCCTTTTGTCAGGCGTACTGCTTTTCCATCTTTTAAATCTATTGCCGGGTATAGTGTCATTTTTTTTCCTATAAGTTTATAAAGTTTTCTAAAATTTTCAGCCCATTTTTGTGACTCTTCTCAGGGTGTGGCTGAATTCCCATAATATTGCCATGTGCTACTGCAGAGGTAAATTTATAACCATAATATGTCTCACCGATTATGTCACTCTCATTGGTGCACTCTACATGATATGTATGAACAAAATAGAGATAGTGTTCATCATCAAGTCCATCAAAAAGAGGGTGCTCTTTTGTAAACATTCTGTTCCAACCCATATGTGGAACTTTTAAACTCTCTTCAAATTTTGTTGTATCAAAATGTTTTACATGTCCCTCTATTACACCCAGACCTGCGTGAGAACCAAACTCTTGACTACTTTCAAAGAGCAACTGCATTCCCAAGCATATTCCAAGCATTGGTTTACCACTTGCAGCAAACTCTTTTATAGCCTCTATCATATTCATCTCACGCAAGTGATCCATAGCATCACCAAAAGCACCAACTCCAGGTAATACCAACTTATCATACTTACTAAAATTTTGAGGATTACTCTCCACAACTGTATCTACTCCAAGTTTAGCAAAAGCATTCTGCACACTTGCCAAATTTCCCATGTTATAATCAATTATTGCTATCATTATTCATCTATCTTTAATTTTGTAAATTTTATATATATTGCCAAACTTATTAGCAATGCCGCCACACCCAGTACAATATAAAGAGCATATATCAGTTTGTTAGGGTCAATGATGGCAAATTTAAACACAAGCATCAACGCTTCAATAGAGAGAGCGATAATAATACTCCCTAAAAACCGAACCATCGTCTTATGTGGTCCAGAGATATTATGCTCTTTATGCCGTCCAAGTATCTCCTCTTCTATCAAAGTCTTGGCCAGATCAAAAATAGCTAAAGAGAGGGTAAGAAGAATTGTTGCTTCAAACATATCTTTGATTTTAAACTTATCAGGTGTTATCTCATAAACAAAAAAGCTCTGAATCCCTTTAAAGAAGAGTAAAATAGCAACCGCGATAAGTGCAAAAGCAAATGCACCATACGCAAACTTAAAGAACTCACTAAAGAGATGATCCATCGTCGTTGGATGGGCAATTTTAATAGCCTCATCCAACGAAATATCTAAACAGGCAACATATTTTAATTCATCATTTTCATTAAAAATAGGTGCTGAAGCTGTTACGGTTAAATCACCCGTAATCAGTGAAGGATAGGGATCAGTAAGTATACAGCGCTCTTCACGAACAGCTCTGTAATAGTAAGCACGATCTGCTCTAATTTTCCCTATATCATCAATCTCTTGTGTTGATGTATATGTTGGACTTACCTGAACACCCTTCTCATCAAGAAGGTAAATTCCTTCACAATTTTCAAACTCCGCTTTAATCTTTAAAAGACGAGGTAGAATCATCTCACGTGTAATTGACGGAAGTCTGTTAGGAATATTTTTAGAAAAAAGATAACAGAAATAGGCTCGAGCTTTTGTACGGCCTTCAGCAAAACGTTGAATATCCAATGCTACCATATTTTAGCCCCTCCTCATTTTATTGTTTGAATTATATCAAAGATTGACTATAATGTCATTAATGAATAGAGATATTAAAAAAATTGCCATTGTAAGACTCTCAGCACTCGGAGATATTGTCAACAGTGCTTTCGTCTTGCAATTTATAAAACAAAATTACCCTCACGCAACGATTACTTGGATAGTAGAAGAGAGTTTCAGTTCTATCTTAAAAAGTGTAAAGCATTTAGAGAAGATCCATAGTGTCAACCTCAAAAGATTTAAAAAAGAGAAAAGTTTTCAACTACTCAAACATGAGTACAAATCACTCAAAGCAATCGCAGATTTTGATATTGTCATAGATATGCAAGGGCTTATAAAATCTGCACTTGTTGCTAGAGTTTTGTCAAAAGAGAGTCATGGTTTTGATAAATATTCAATAAGAGAATCACTGGCATCCTTCTTCTATAAGAGCACAACCAACATCCCTTATGAATCAAATGTTATCTCACGCAACGCCAAAATTATTTCAGATGCGCTCAATATAGAGATTACTGCTGAAATGATTCAACACAAAGAACCTCTGTTTCAAATCACTAAAGAGTTTGAACTCTCCTCTAAAAAGAATATTGCTCTAGTTATTGGTGCTTCATGGCCATCAAAATGTTACCCAAAAGAGAAGTTCGCCATCCTTTGTGATGAGCTCAAAGAGCAGTGTTATATTATCTGGGGAAATGAAAAAGAGAGAGAAGATGCAGAGTGGATTTGTCAACATTCAGAGTATGCAACACTCGCACCAAAACTCTCTTTAGATGAGCTTGTCTCTTTCATCTCTCATATGGATCTGCTCATTGGAAACGATACAGGTCCTACTCATATGGCATGGGCACAAAATATTGCCTCCATTACCCTTCTTGGTCCAACAACCAAACGTATGATAGGAGAGACAGCTCAAAACATCGGTATTAAATCACCCTCATCTGTTAATTTACTCAAAATAGATAAGAATGATTTTTCCATTAAAGAGATAGATCTTCAAGAGATTCTCAAAAAAGCAAAGGAACTTCTCTATGGGATATAAAGCACTTCTACTGTTAGAAAAAATTTTAATGCTCTTACCAAAAAGAGCACGTAAAGCTTTTTTTAGCTTCCTTGGTTGGGTAGGCTATAAGATCTCACCAAAATATCGTAATGTCGTTCGTCGTAATCTGGAGTATGCCTTCAATGGAACAAAAACAGATGATGAGATAGAGTACATTACACGCTACAGCTTTAAAAACCTTATGTATAACTTCTTGCACCTTATGGAATTGCGTCATATGAGTCAAGCTGATTTAGAAGCAAAAGTAAGTGTTAAAAACAGAGAGATTATTGAGAAGATACATGCACAAGACCGAGCAGTTATCTATATAGCTTCTCACTACTGTGCATGGGAGTTGGGAGCTGTCAGTGTCGGGCATTTTTTAGAACCGATTGCCGGAGTCTACAAAAAGATGAAAAATTCGGAATATGAGGGGTGGCTCCTAGAAGCTCGTAGCCGATTTGGCAATACAAACCTTGAAAAAACCAATGTTATCAAACCACTTATCAAACTCATTAAATCAAAAAAAGCAAGTGGAATTCTCATTGATACAAACATTAACTCTCGCGAGGGAGTAATTGTTGAATTTATGGGTAAACCATTAAGACAGACCTCATCTCCTGCCTATTTAGCACGAAAATTTGGCGCAGCCATTGTACCAGTTAGCATACGCACAGATGATGAAGAGCATTATGAGCTTACAGTGCATGAAGAGATTCCCGTAGAGAAGAGTGATGATGAAAAAGCTGATATTCAAAAAGCTACTCAACTTCAGGCTGATTGGCTCTCAAACCTCATCAAAGAAGAACCGAAATTTTGGTTTTGGCTCCATAAACGCTGGAAAAGTGATAATCCACAACTCTATAAAGATTTATAAATTTTTAGATTCACAAGCCTTTGTTTGCGCTTCAAAGAGCTTTAAAATAGTTAAGAAAAAGGCAGTAATAGCAGGGCCAAGTATCATTCCCCAAAAGCCAAATGTTGTAAGTCCTGCAATAATAGCAAAGAAGATAACAAGTTCATTTAATTTGGCATCATTTTCAGTTAACAATTTTTTATTAATCCATTTAATAATCAATGGCTTAATAAATGTATCTGCAATTATAGAGATAACTACAACAGAGTAGATGGCAATAAAGATAGCACTGCCTGAATTTCCTGTAGCAAACTCGTAGATCATAAAAGGTAACCACATCAACATACCTCCTACGACAGGAATTAATGAAGCAAAACCATACATAATTCCAAAAAGTAGCCCATTGTACCCCATAAAAGAGACAGCAATACCAAAAAGAGCCCCCTCAAACATTGCCGTGGTGATAATGGAGTAAAAAACAACACTCATAACAGCAGAGAGCTCACGCGCTAAAAGCGTACTCTCCTCTACTGACATCTGTAGTGCACGTTTTAAAAATGTCACTATCGCCTCTCCATTATACAGAGCGAAGAAGTAAAATACAACAACTAAAAAGGCATTCTTTAAAAAGCCTGCACTAAAAGCCCCAATTTTTCCAGCAATACTCAGTGCATAAGCAGTAATTGTATTGATATTTACATCTTTAAACGAGTCTGACAAATAAGGTTTTAAAAAAAGTAAGTACTCAGGAGGTGTTGTAATGAGTCCGTGAATATAGGATTCAACACGCTGAAGTGTATCTGGCTGTAGATGATTGAGCCAGATAGTAAGAGAACCCAAAAAGTAACCAAGTGGAGCAAAAAAGAGCAGTGCTAACAAAAGACTTGAGACTAATGCTGCAAAAAGTTTTGAGTTTAATTTTGACTCAAAATAGTCATGAATTGTCGCAGTAGAAACAGCTAAAAGTGCAGCAATGGTAATCACCATTAAAAATGGAGCATACAGAAGATACATCCAGTAAAGTGATGTTGCAAATAAAATAGCTATAAAGTATTGTGGTTTCATCTAAAAAAGTGTCCCATCACTATTAACACACTCCATATTTAAGACATCATATGTAGCTCTTGTTGCTTTACGCCCTTTTGCTGTTCTTTCAAGATAACCATTTGCTATCAAATATGGTTCAAGAACATCCTCAACAGTACCCTCATCTTCACTCAAAGCAGCCGCTATTGTACTTAGTCCCATTGGACGACCATTTGCACTTGCCAGAAGATTTAAAAGACGTAGATCCATCTCATCAAAACCATGAGAATTTATTCCAAGTTCATCAAGTGCATACTGGGTGCGTTTGTGATTTATAAATGCTTCATTTGCCACCTCTGCAAAATCTCGCACACGACGAAGCAGACGCAGAGCAATCCGAGGTGTTCCACGACTTCTTTTTGCAATCTCTAAAGCAGCTTCATCAACTATCTCACGCTCTAATTTCATAGACGCTTGCTTAATAATCTCAGCTAACTCTTCATGAGAATAGAAGTTCATACGAAAACTCATACCGAATCTGTCACGCAGAGGATTTGAGAGCATTCCCGCTCGAGTTGTCGCCCCTATTAAAGTAAAACGTGGAAGATCGATCTTTACAGTTTGCGCAGCAGGACCACTCCCAATAATAATATCTATACGATAATCTTCCATAGATGAGTAGAGGATCTCTTCAACTGCAGACGAGAGTCTATGAATCTCATCAATGAAGAGAATATCACCCTCTTCCAAGTTCGTCAAAATCGCAGCCAAATCTCCACTCTTTTCAATCATAGGCGCTGCTGTCACTTTGATATTTGAGTTCATTTCATTGGCAATAATAAGAGCCAAAGTCGTCTTTCCAAGACCAGGAGGACCATAAAAAAGAACATGATCAAGCGCTTCATCTCGTTTCTTAGAAGCTTCAATAAAGACAGAGAGATTTTTCTTGATCTGCTCTTGACCAATATATTCACTCCATGCATCAGGGCGCAGCGTCTGCTCACTTCCGGCATCTTCTAATGAAAAGGTTTCAATATCAACCACTCTATCCATAGATAATTCACTCATTAATAGATATATTCCTCACTTGGGAACTCTCTTTTTTGTACTTCATCCGCATACTCTGCAACTGCAGCTTTAACCAATGAGGCACCATCAAGATACTTCTTAACAAACTTCGGAGTAAAGGCTTCAAAAAGTCCAAGCATATCTGAGAAAACAAGTACCTGACCATCCACTTCATGCCCTGCACCAATTCCTATAACAGGAATAGATACAGCCTCTGCTACAGCTTTTGCCACATCAGATTTTGTACCCTCTATAACCATACAAAATGCTCCAGCACGCTCAACGGCTTTTGCATCTTCTATGAGAGCAGCTTTCTCCTCTTCGCTCTTTCCTTTGACTCTATAACCACCTTCACTACGTACGGATTGAGGTAAAAGCCCGATATGACCACAAACGGCAATCCCATTGGAAGTCAGATGTTCAATCACCTCAGCCTTCTCTGCTCCACCCTCTATTTTTACACAATCCGCTAACGTCTCTTGAAAAACTTTCGTTGCATTCTCAAGTGCTTTCTCTTTTGATGTGTAGGTACCAAAAGGCATATCACAGATTATAAAACTGTTTTTTGCACCACTACATACGGCATTTGTATGGTATATCATCTGCTCAAGTGTTGTTGAGATGGTATCGCTCTTTCCGGCAAAACTCATATTTAAACTATCACCAACCAGAATCATATCTGCACTCTCTTCTAAGAGTTTTGCAAAGAGCGCATCATACGCTGTAATCATCACTAAAGGCTTCACACCTTTAGATTTTTTTATCGAAGATATAGTTAATTTTTTATTCATAGATGTATTTTAACCAAAAATTGCTATAATTTGAACAATAATTGGAGTATTTGATGGGTATAAGAAGTGATTTAGACGCTAATTTTGATTTTGAAATTGTTGATGAGTTTCTAGATCACTATGCTATGATGATTGAAAGTATGGAGGTTATGATTGTTGATCTTTCAAAACCAAACATGTACAAAAGAAGCATTAACGAGCTTTTTCGTGTCTTTCATAATATTAAATCTGCTTCAGCCTATCTTAAAATAGTCCCTATGAATAAACTTGCTACCTTTGTAGAAAATGAACTAGAAATTCTACGAACACAAAACCCACCGATAAGTGAAGAGACCACAGAGTGGCTCTTAAATATCAGTGATATGTTTGCGACATGGCAAGATGATTTTAAAATGGACAATGAACTTAGTAAAATCAAATACTCTTTACTCAAAATACCTGACTTGGAAAAATAATACAACATGAAAAATTTAGTAGCATACATTACATCAGGCTACCCTGATAAAAACTTTACTATCGACTTGGCTCTTGCATTGGGTGAAAATGGAGTAGATACACTTGAGCTCGGTGTCCCCTTCTCTGATCCAGTTGCAGATGGTCCAGCCATTGAAAATGCAAATCATAAAGCATTAGAACTTGGATTTAAGTTCAAAGATCTTTTAGAGATTTCAGAAGTAGTCGCACCAAAAGTAGATACACTCTGGATGGGTTACTTTAACAGCTTCTATCAACAAGATATGAAAAAACTTCTTCCTCACGCAAAAGAGCTTGGTGTCAATGGACTTATTATTCCTGATGTGCCTCACGAAGAGGCTCTGTTATACAAAGAGCTTTTTGATAGTAATGATTTGGCAAATATCTCTTTTGTAGCACCAACAGACACGCAAGAGAGAATTGAGACAATTGTCAAAGATGCTAAAAAATTCATCTATATGGTAGCCTATACCGGCATTACCGGTTCAGGAGTTGCAGAAGATCTACAACCATTTCTCGCTTCCATTAAAAAATATACGCAAACACCTGTATATGTTGGTTTTGGAGTCAATGAAAAAACAGCAAAAGAGAAGGTAAAAGGAGCAGATGGTGTCATAGTAGGAAGTGCTTTTATCAACATCTTACTCGATGATACACTCTCACGCAGCCAGCAGATTACAAAATGTACAAACTTGGCAAAAACTATAAAAGAGCAGATTAATTCATAATTTCAAAAAGCACTAAAAGTGTTTTTTGAAAGATTGAATCATTATCATCACTCACCATTAAAAATCTATTTTTCCCAACTTTAGTAAGCCCCTCAAAATTATCAATATGCCATCCATCAGCCGAATCTAACTTTGCCAGAACTCGCTCTTTACATATATCTTGCTTATTACACTTCTGTAAATTCACTTCTACCAAAGATGTTACTCTATGTTGCGTGAGATAAGAGTACTCACGCAACAAAACAATTACGCTATCTTTATCTAAAAAAGTTATGTCAGTAACAGCACCCTCTGCCTGAAACCTCCAGACCCTATTTTTTGCATAGAGTGTATGATATTTTGAATCTTGATTTTTTAATGGAAGTTCAGGAGCAGTTATAAGCCCATATTTAGGAGAGTAAGTAACACTCTCTAGACCCTTGTTTGCACTTTGGTAGTTTTTTCTATTTTCAAGAAGAGGATTGAGTTTCATCTTACGAATTTTTATACCTTTGCGTGAGCAGTATAAGACTCTCTCTTGCCTCTCAAAAGAGATTAAAAATCCACTCCTATAAGAAGCTAACCCCTCAGAGTCTCGCTTTTTTCGTTTAAAGCGTTGCAACTTTGTATTACGTAGTTTATACTCATGTTGCAGTTGTAGTGTTTGAATTTTGTCATGCTTTATATCAAGCAAAAATTGATACAAGATACCTTTGTCACTCAAAGCATACAGTTTCTTATCTCTATAACTGAGTCCAGAGAGCTCAGATACTCCAGAGAAACGCAATAATTTTGTATCTAAAATCTTAATATGCATATATTGATTATTATCAGCAGAAGTAATCTTATACTCTGTAATATCTGCAAAAAGAGTTATGCAAAAGAAAAATATGATGTATATAAAAATTTTCATTGATTGTTTTTATGTAAATAGAAGATTGATTTTTAAAGTGTAAGTATGGTGCGCCCGACACGATTCGAACGTGTGACCGCTGGTACCGCAAACCAGTGCTCTATCCAGCTGAGCTACGAGCGCACACCATTTCTCTTATTTAAGAGGCTGAAATTATAGCACTCTTAACTTATACTATTCTAAAATATAGACTATTCTTCAATTTTTTCTACAATTTCCTCTATTTTATGATTTTGCATATAGAGTTCATGGTTTTTTCGGACATATGCTTGTAGGAGTGCTTTAAGATCATTATTCCCTTCCATATTGAAATCTTTTTGCATTTGTAGTTCTAAAAACTTTGCAAATTCATCATCTACATCAACATCAAATCTTCTACCTCCAATATGTAAACCTATCTTTGTACTCATTGCACTAACCTAATATAGTTTCAATTTTATTGACAATCTCTTCTATCTCTTTATCTTTTTGATTATTCTCTTCTAATAACTTTTCAATTTCACTATCTTTTATCTCACGTTCTGCTTTTAAAGTAATAAGTTCGCTCTGCATTAGTTCATTTTCATTCTGTAATCTTTCACATTTTTGTAAAATTTGACTGATTTTTTCATCTAAACGTTCTAAAACTGTTTGTTCTTGCATCTATAAATTCCTCATATTGTTTAATATATTTATTTCTTACAATTCTATCATAATTAATCAACATAGAAAAATTATTATCTCAAGTTTGCTATAATTAATAAAGATACAAATAAAACTTCTATAAAGATTTTAAAGGCGGTAAAATAAAGATGAGTACAAAAACGGATTTCGAACTCTACGAAGAGACCTCTTTAAAACATCCTAAAAAATATAAAGTCTATCTCTTGAATGATGATTATACCTCGATGGAGTTTGTCATTGATATTTTAATGAGTATATTTCACAAAAGCTATGAAGAGGCTGAAGCCATCATGCTTGAAGTCCATAAAAATTCAAGAGCTCTTTGTGGTGTTTATACTTATGAAATTGCAGAAACAAAAGTTATGCAAGTAAGTCGCCGAGCCAAAGAGAACGGCTTTCCACTCAAAGCAACACTGGAAGAGGAGTAGAGATGATCAGCCCAACACTTAATGATATTTTTCAAAAATCAATTCTATTTGCAAAACAGTTACATCATGAATATCTAACTATTGAACATGTATTTTATATGTTACTGACTTCAAATGAAGGGGCTACAATCCTTGAAGCATGTGGCGCAGATATAAACAAAATGAAAGAGGAACTTGCCACATATATCAAAGAGAACATTGAAAGTTTACCTCAAAATATAGAACAAGATCCCTATGAAAGTGTTGCACTCTCTCGCTTAATTGACTCTATGGTTCGTCATATCCAATCGGCAGGGCAAGCAAGTGCTGATATTGGAGACCTACTCGCTGCAATCTATGAAGAAGAGCATACCTTTGCATATACTCTTTTAAATGAATATGGCATTTCACGCCTTGATATTTTAGAAATCATCTCTCATACAGATATGCAAACCTTAGATGAAACAGAGGAGACATATCTCGATAAATATACTATCAATCTTCTTCAAAAAGTAAAAGAGGGTAAAATCGACCCTGTTATAGGAAGAGATAAAGAGATAAAACGAGTTATTCAAATTCTTTGCAGAAGAAAAAAGAACAATCCTATTTTAGTAGGAGAACCAGGTGTTGGTAAAACTGCAATAGCAGAAGGTCTGGCACTTCAAATTGTCAAAGACGATGTTCCTGCAATCATAGCAGATTCAGAACTTTATGCACTCGACCTAGGAGCACTTCTTGCTGGTACAAAATATAGAGGAGACTTTGAAAAAAGGCTCAAAGGGGTAATGGATGATATCAAAAAAATTCCAAATGCCATTTTATTTATAGATGAGATTCATACTCTTATTGGTGCAGGAAGTACAAGTGGTTCAATGGACGCAGCAAACCAACTTAAACCTGCTCTTGCTTCTGGTGAGATTAAATGTATGGGAGCCACTACTTTTGCTGAGTACCGTAATGGTTTTGAAAAAGATAAAGCACTGAGTCGAAGATTTTCAAAAGTAGATATTCATGAACCATCGAATGAAACAAGTTATCTTATTTTGAAGGGTCTACAAAAAAAATACGAGAAACATCATGGTGTCAAATATACAAATAAAGCACTAAAAACTGCTGTAGACCTCTCTAAAAGATATCTTACAGAGCGTTTCCTACCAGATAAGGCAATTGATCTAATTGATGAGACAGCAGCCTCTTTTCATCTCAAGAAAAACAGACGTGTTAAAGTGAGTGCAACAGATATTCAAAAAACCATCGCATCCATTGTAGGTATATCAAATACCAAAATGAACAATGATGAAACTCAGGCACTTCAAAAGCTTGAAAATGACCTTAAAAAAGAGGTTATAGGACAAGAAAAAGCAGTTGAAGTTGTATCTCAAGCCATTAAGATCTCAAAAGCCGGTCTTACACCTGCAAATAAACCGATCGCCTCCTTTCTCTTTTCTGGCCCAACTGGTGTTGGAAAAACAGAACTAGCAATATCATTAAGTAAAATTCTCGGTATCCACTTTGAGAAATTCGATATGAGTGAATATATGGAGAAACATGCTCTCTCTCGTCTTGTTGGTGCCCCTCCAGGTTATGTAGGGTATGAGCAGGGAGGATTGCTTACAGAAGCTATCAAAAAACACCCATATACTGTTTTATTACTTGATGAAATAGAGAAAGCACATCCAGACCTTGTTAATATTCTATTACAAATCATGGATAGTGCAACCTTAACAGATAATAATGGTTATAAAGCGAACTTTCAAAATGTCATTTTGATTATGACATCAAATATAGGAGCCTCAGCTCGAAATGTAATGGGCTTTAATAAAGATGATTCTCTCGCAGCCAATGAAGAGTTAAAATCTTTCTTTACACCTGAATTCAGAAATAGACTTGACGCAATAGTGGCATTTGAACAACTCAATATGCAAACTCTGATAGGTATTGTTCATAAATTTATCAATGAGCTTAACAATGAATTGAAAAAGAAAAAAATCACAATACATGTAGATGATAACAGTGCTGAATTCATTGCAAAAAGTGCATATTCAAAAGAGATGGGTGCTAGACCAATTAAAAGATATATTCAAGATAATATAACTAAAAATCTTACAGATGAAATACTCTTTGGCACACTAAAAGATGGTGGTAATGTAAAAGTATCAACCGTTGATGAAAAACTAAAATTAGATTTTTATGAGTTAGACCTTGTACCTGCCACAACTGAATAAACATAGCCTAACCTTCCCTGACCCTCGTGATGCTAATGAAGATGGCATAGTTGCCTGGGGAGGAGATCTTAATCCTTCACGTCTTATCCGTGCATATCAAAATGGAATATTTCCCTGGTACTCAAACCAAGATCCTATACTCTGGTGGTCAACAGACCCAAGGCTCATTATGGAGTTAGACGACTTCAAGCTCTCTCGTTCACTTAAAAAAAGTATCAAAAAATTTACATATAAGTTTGACACAAATTTTACCAAAGTAATGCAAAATTGCGCTACAACAAAAAGAGAAGGGCAAAATGGTTCATGGATTAATCCTGAACTCATTGAATCTTTTGAGATACTTCATGGTATGGGTGTTGCACATAGCGCAGAGAGCTATAATAGAGAGGGAAAACTAGTTGGTGGACTCTATGGCCTTGTCATTGGCAGAGTCTTTTGTGGTGAATCTATGTTTGCACATGAAAATGATGCTTCAAAAGCAGCATATGCAATACTAATACGCCATCTAAAAGAGTGGGGATATGATTTTATAGATTGTCAGGTTCCAACAGAGCACCTAAAGAGTCTCGGAGCTAAAGAAGTTGCACGTGATTACTTTCTTATGCGATTAAAGCAATCAAATATGGATAATATAAATCATAATTGGACCATTAATAAAAATTTATTAGAGTAATAGAATATATATAAAAAGTAAAAGATAAGATTGATAAAGTATCATTGAAAAGTTATTGAGGAAAAAATTGATCTGAACTAGGCAGCGACCTACATTTCCACACCTGAAAGGTGCAGTATTATCAGCGATGAGAGGCT
>Ga0256828_1000092_pt1 | contig 58313 bp, 57 predicted proteins | sample CV88metaG_FD_185993 | JGI IMG/M metagenome (GOLD analysis project Ga0256828, IMG submission 185993) | Hydrothermal vent microbial communities from East Pacific Rise, Pacific Ocean - CV88 | ecosystem: Environmental > Aquatic > Marine > Hydrothermal vents | place: Pacific Ocean: East Pacific Rise...
TGAAGATGATGAAGATATATCAAGCGAAGAAGAAGACTATTTAAATCAAATGAATGATGAAGATAGTTTTAAAAATATTGATGAAGCAAAACAATATTTAAATAATTTAAATTTACAAAAAAAACCAATATTTAATTTACAAAAAAAACCAATATTAAATTTAGAAAAAGATAAATTTATAGAAAATCTAATAGATGATGAAATACAAAATGATAATATACAAAAAACAATAGAAATAAAAGAAAACAAAGAATTAATAAAATTAATAAAATGGTCCACAACAAATATAAAAAACATATCAAATTACGAAGAAGAATTAAAATTATTAAATAATGAAGAAGTAATTACAATTTTAAAGACAACAAAAACAAATATAGTTTCAAATTTATTAGATGATAATAAAGAAATACATATACTTAAAGATATTGATAATATAAATATAGATATTAAAAATTTCATTTTAAAAATGCATAAGTATTATTTAATATGTATTTCTTTAGGATTAATACAGAAAAAAATATTATTAGAAAAACAAGCATTTTATAATTATGAACATATAACAGAAGAAATAAATAAATTAAAAGATTTTAAAGCATTTTTATTAGACTATACAGAAAAACAAACAGAATTACAAACACTATTAGATATAGATGATTATTTCAATGCAGTTCAAAAAACAATAGGAGCTAAAAAGAAATGACAGAAAAAATAAAAATAGCAGCTTCAATATTAGATGAAGAAACAGAAATAATCCAAGTTCCAAAAAAATTAAAAATAACAAAAGAAATAAATATAGAAAATTTTCATTTTTTAAATGAAGCAGAAGAACAAGATGATATGAATAATATATTTTTTTCTATTTTGGAAAAATATCAAATTAATTCATTTGATTTATTTAATTTAAAAGAAATAGCAGAAACATTAGATATTAATGTATCATTGAAAAAAGATGCAACATATAATATAGATTTATTATTATATAGAGTTGCCACAAATTTAAATACAGCACTATTAATAAAAAAATCAGATGAAGAAAAAAACGAAATAAAACTACATTTGTCAGATTTAGAAAGTAAATTTGAATTTTTAATGAAAGATATAGAAAAAATAAATAAAAAAATAGAAAGAATAAATACAATAAAAAACAAAATAGTAAAAGAAAATACTATAATAAAAAGATATTTATCAGAGTCAGATAATTTAGCTTTAGAAAAATTAAAGTTAGAAAAAATAGATGAAAAAATAAAAAAGATAAAAAAATCAATTTATCAAAAAATAATTATAATAAATGATTATATAGATAATGAATTGAAAAAAAAGGATTAAAAATGGCTGGTGAAGCATTTTATTCATTACAACAAATTAGAAAAATATCTAATATACCATTAGAATTATTTGGAATGACAATGAGTGAAATTCAATTGTTAGTACAATTAACTGGATTAAGTTATGTATTAGGAATTATATTACAAGTTATATTAAATATATTATTTGAAAACCCTGGTTCTCATATGTATGATACTTTAATATTAGTTCCAATATTAATAGTAATAATTAGGCATATTAATAATAATTATGGGCAAGGACTTATATTTTTTATAGTTGCTTCTTTTAAAGCAAAAGATTTCCCTGCAATGAATGATTTAACAGTATTGAAACACACAAATAAATAAAAAGGAATAGAAAATATGAAAAAAAACAAAAATCAACAACAAAATAAAAAGAAAAAAAATCCATTAGATATTCTTTTAAATCAAAGAATTACTGATAGAACATTCAAATTAATATTCTTTTCAGCAGCAGGAACAGTAGTTGGTTCAGTAGCATTTCTATTATTACAAATTCAAACATTAAGAGAAAGTTATGAAAGTATAGCTTCTCAAAAATCAGTTACAGTGTTAGATGAAAGTGGAAATGTTTTTAATAAAAGATTATATGAAACAAATGAAGATATTGCAACAATATTTGGTATTACATATATAAAGAAAACTTTAGGGTATGGTTATTTAAACTATAACAGAATTTTAAATTTTATAAAAACTTTTTCAACAAGAGAAGTGACAGATGCTTTTAAAGCAAGAGTTTCAACGGATATAAAACAATTAAAAGTTTTAAATGGAACAAAAGTAGCTAAATTAAATAGATATATATTAGAAAATAAAAACAATTCTAATAAAGAATTTGTATTACAAGCAAAAGTTACACAAGTGTTAATTTCAGAATCTAAACATACAAGTAATTTATATTATGTTCGTTTAATACTGAAATTTTCAGAACCAACACCTTTAAATTCAAGTGGGTTATTTGTTACAAAATTTGAAATGGAACAATACAATGAAGAAAAACATGCCGCAATATTCGGTGAAGATTAAATTTATAATGGAGAAAATAATGAAAAATAAATTAATACTTTTAAGTCCAATACTTTTAACATCGTTTCTATATGCTAATGATGCATATACAGAATTTGATTATCAAGAAGAGTTGTCATCAAAAATTTCAAAAGTGCTTAAAGATGTAAAACAATTACATTTAAAAAATAGAGAAAGTTATATTTCAAAAGAAAATAAAATTATAACAGATATTGAAGATAAACAAAGAGTTAAATTTATTTTAAAAGATTATAAGAAATTAGATGTATATGTAAGAGAAAATTATACAGTTATAAACAATGATTATATTTTAAAGAATCCTGCTGGATGGAGAAGAGTATTAATTAAACAAACTAATATTTGGGAGTAGAAAATGGGAAGTTTTTTAAAAAAAGATAAAAATAAAATAATAAAAAAGATAAAAGAAGAAAATGAAGAAATATCAAATGATTTACATGATGATGAATTATTTGGAGATGATGAAGATTTAAATGAAACTTCTACTTCAGAAGAAAATATTGAAACAGAAGAAATGAAAGAAGAAAAAGAAATAATAGAAGAAAATGATGAAGCAAACTTAAATTTATCAAAAACAAAAAATAAAAAAGGCGAAAAAAAACCTTTAGATAAAAAACAAGTAATGATAATAGGTGGAATAGCAGTAGCTGCAATAGGATATTTCGCTATGCAGGGTGAAGATAAAAAAGAAACAGGTTTGGAAGATTTAAATCAATATGATATAAAAGTAAATGAAGATATGACATTGTTAGAAGCTTCAAAAGACAAAGATTTTTTATCACGATTAAAAGCAATAGAAAATAAATTAAATAATCAATCAAACGGAATCTCAGGAAATCAGTCAAATATAGATATAAAAAAATTAAAAGCTAAAAAATTTGAATCATATCAAGAATTATCAAATCTATTATTTACTTCAAAATATACAATTGCAAATGGAGAGTATATATATAGAAAAGGTAATCAAATAATACATCACCTATTTCAAGGAAATGAAATAGTTTTAAAAGATATGGCAGCAATACCATTTAAAAATGGAGTTATTTTAAGATTAGAAAATCTTGACACAGATTATGTAATAGAAAATAGAAATGAAAATGATACATCATTTACAGATATGAAAAATATAAATATATGGAGAATTGACCCAAATATTGGATTGAAAAAAGTAATTGTTATGGATGTAAAAAAAGATATTCTTTCATATTTATATAATTCAGAAAATGATGAAGATATTTTGATAAAAAGATATACTAATAAAATAGCACTTATTGGTAATAATGCAGAAATTAAAGAAGAAATAGACTTCTTCTCACAAAAAATAAATGAAATTGAAATACCAACAGATGTAATAAATCAATATTATATAAATGAATTTACAATGGCAGATTTTTCAAAATTTTATTTAAAAGATAATAAAATATTTCTAAAAAATCAAAATCAATATGAAGAAAAAGGAATATATTCTATAAAATATATGAAGTATAATGACCCAGAAATTGGTATTTCAGAAGCACTTTTTTTATTTAGAAATAGTCAAATCATAAAAAAAATATCAATGGGAGATGTGAGAAATATTTCATTAGTAAACTATAAAAACAATGATGGAGAAGAATATGTTCAAAGAAATGGAGAAGTGTTCAAATTAAATCAACAAACAGGATTATTAGAATCAATAGGTAAAGGTTTCATATATGGAAAAATAACAAGAGGAGAACTTGAAAGTGTATCTTTAGCAATCATAGAATCAAGTGAAGAAAAAATGCCAATTAATAATTTAATTGATAAAATTTTAATAGATGAAAATAATATAGAATATAAAGTTACACAAGATGGAGTAGAATACCAAGGTGCTATATTACCTATTGATGAATTTACAATTACAAGTAATGGCTTTCTATTTTATCAAGATGAAAAAATAGCAAAAATAAAAGAAATTAAATTCTCTAAGAAAACAGGTGCTTCATTAGAAACAAAAACAAGAAATATTAAACTTTATTCAAAAGATAGATATGAAGTAATAGATTTAGAAGGAAATTTATTATTTAATGAAGATTCTTATGAAGAAGTAAAATTTAAATTAGATTTTGAAACAGAAACAATAACTGCTACTGCTACTATTGCATTAGATATTGATAGACAAAATAAATTAATAGATGGAAAACATTTTGATACATTTGAAGAACGAAATGGAACATACTACTTTTATGATGTAGATGGAAATGTAATTAAAGAAGCAAAAGCAAAAACAACAGATGAATTATTTAAAGAAAAAATAATTAATTTTGAATTAATAGATGGAGAAATATTTAATTATTATTTTCAAATAGATACATTGACTGGAAAAATCGAAAGTGATGATGTTGGTAAATTTATAAAAAAATATCAAAAAGATAAAATTCCATTTACACAATTTATGAAAACAAATAGATTTAAAACAAAACGAAGAACTATTGATAGTAAATTACAAAATAAAGGAATGGGAAAACAATCTATTATACTTTTAAATGATTTATTACAAGGAAGAAGATTTCCATATATCACTTTTATAGATATAAAAGGAAATAAAATAAAATTACTTGATGAAAAAAATCTATTAATAAATGACAAAGATACAATAACAGGTAGAAAAATATTTTTAAATCAAATTAAATCAAAATTTGTATTTGATATTACAAAAAGTATGTTAGATAAAAATATGAGAAGAAGATATAATTTACAAATAGTAAAAAATAAGATGAATTGGTTCTATAAAAATATAGAATTGGACGATTATAATTATATTGATAAAAAAGATGGTATCAAATTAATAAAAGAAAACAATATTTATTATTTAAAAACAGCAAATGATAAAAATTTTAATGAAATTCTATCACAAGATATAGATATAGTAAATGATAATTTAAAATTAATGGATGTTAATGATAAAGAATACAATTTACAAATATCAAAATTATCAAAAATGACAGCAAGGGAAGAGACGACATATAAAGATTTATTAGATAGATTTTTACATCCAAAAGAAGATGATACAGCTAAATTAAAAGCAGAAAAAGAAAGATTAGAGAGAGAAAAAAGACTTAAAAAATCAGAAGAATTTAAAAAGCAAATAGCAGATTTCGAAAATCAAAATTCAACAATGCAAACAATTAAATTAAAGCAAAAGACATTGAATAAAATACAAGAAGAAAAAAGAGAACCTGACTTTGTATTTGAAATAGGAACAAAGATGAAATTTACTATTCCAGAATCAATGGAAGTAATTGAAGGAGAACAAGGATTTGCATTAGGAACAATAAGCAATATAGTATTAAAAGATTTATCAGATAATATTTTACATATAAAAAATGCAAAAATAGTATTAGGATTAGAAGGAGATTTTTCAAAACAAAAAATCAAAGTTTCACCATTAAAAATTATTTGGAAAGACCAAGATACAGGTAAAAAAAGAGTGGTAGATATACCTCAAACAGCTACTCAATTTGTATATAGAGAACAAGGGTATTCATCTGTTGGAGTTCCAGCTTATATGATTAATGCTAAATTGAAAAACATAAATACAACAGTCATATTGTCAACTGTGTCAGGTATATTAGAAAATTTAACACAACCACAAGATGCATTTTCAGCATTAACAAATGGAACAGATGTTACAGGAGCTACTGGGACAAATGGGACAGATAATCAAACTCAAACAATAGGAGAAGCAGCAGGAGCAGGTATTAATGCAGGTATCCAAGATTTAATACAAACTATGAAAGAAGCATCAGAAAGTGAAAAAAATCTACTTATTTCTGAACCAAATATAAAAGGATATTCATTATTTATTGAGGAAGTAGAAGTAGATTTTGGAGATAAATAATTGAATTCTAAAATTATAGAAAAAATAAATTTATTTATAAAAAATAAAATCTTAAATGATTTTATTCAACATAAAAATTTTCTAAAAACTTTAGAAAATAAACAAGAATTATTACATCTAATAGAAATCCAAGGAGAGTTATGGATTTCTATTTATCATGAAGAATACTTTGAAAATTTAATAAAAAAGAAACAAATTAATAATTTTACCCCATTTTTTTTATTCCCAGTAAAACTAAATAATTATATAAAAGAAAAAGATGAAGAAACAAATAATGATTTCTATATTAAATTTAATTCAATAAATATAACAACAATATTAAATAAAGATGTCTTTTATATTAAAAACACCTTTAAACATAATAAAATAAAAAAAAATCAACCGATAATAAAATTAGATAAAAAAAGAAAAATAAAATATATATTTACAAATGACGACAAAAAAATAATAATAAAAGAAATAAAAAAATTAAAACAATTAGATGTATTTAATATATTTAAAATAGAGAAATTATTATATTTTATAGAAGAAAAATTAAAAAAATATATAGAAAATCAAGAAAATTATTTTTTTGTATCTTCTCTAAATAACAATTTAGAAATGATAGATTTAAAAACAATAACAATAAAAAAAGAATTTAAAAACAGCAAACCTATATACTTTACAATTAAAGAAGATAATATACAACTTAATATATCAGAGGATTAAATTATGGATGCAAATGAAATAATAGAAATAAGACAAATAGCATATAATATATTCGAATATATAAAAAACAATCCAAATAAAAAATTAACAAAAGAACAATTTAAACCATTATTAGTTAATCCAAGTAATGATAAAAAAGTAATATTAGGAATGCTAAGAAATGAAGTAGATTTATCAAATGAAGATATACAAGAATTAATTCAAGCAACTCAAGTAAATGAAAATATATTTTATGATTTTTTTAATAGATGGGAAAAACATTTAAATAATTTTTTTAATAAAGAAATCCATGAATTAAAAGAAGGTGGTTCTATTGCAAATGATATGGAATTACAAAAATTCCAAGAAATAGATGAAAATGACCCTATGGTAACAGAGGACAAACCTTTTGCATTAGATTTACAATTTTTTTCAGAAATAGTAAATGAAAAAAAAATAGATTTTTATAACATTAATATAGATAGAGAAAAAAATTATAACATTGTAAATTTTTTAGATATCTTAGATTTTTGGAGATATCAAACACCTGAAGAATTGAATATTAAAGATTTTTTAGATTATTTATTAAATTATAAATTACCTAATGAAGAAAGCTTAATAGTTAATGAAATATGTATAGAAAATGAGAAATATTTTATTATTAATAATGAAATAATAGAAGAAGACATATTAGAAGAAGAAGATGATTTTGATTTATAAATCATTAAATATTTTTTTTTATTTATAATATATACAATATAAAAATATCAGGAGAATTTTAATGTCTAAATTTTTTTTAAAATTAATTATGCCAATATTGTTATTAAACAATATTTATGCATATAATTTTGATTTTATTGATGATAAAAATAAAGTCACAACAGCAGTAACAACTTCACCTTCTTCATTAGACTTTAGTCTAAATTTAGATTTGGGAGCAAATTTATTACAAGATTTACAAGATGCAGTAACATCAAAAATAGATGACTTTTTCAACCCATATATCCATGACCTTAAAGAGATGCAAAGAAAAAATATAGAAACTTTAAACTTTTCAGATTCACCTGCACAAGGAATGATTAATGATTTAATGTCTGCTATTGGAATGAAAGATGGTACTTTTTTAAATAATATTAAAGTCTGTGATGCTAAAAATGCTTCATCATTTTGTGACTATTATGGAAAATCACAATATTTTGCATTTTCATCTTTATTACCACAAGCAGTAATAGATGCAAGACAAACAATAAAAGAAACACATGATAAATTAACTGCACAAGTAAAAGAAATAGGGCAAGATTTTAAAAATCAAGTAAATTCTGCTTGGGATAAAGTAATGGCAGAAGTTAGAATTGATGGTCCATTAAATGAAGCAATGGCAGATATATTTGCAGGAGATGTAGTTACAGATTACTTGATGGATAGAATAGCAGAACAACCATTTTTTGCATCTCAAAGTGCTGAAAGTAAAGCAATTCTTGGAATGATAAATGGGACAACTTCTCCACAACAAGCGGCAATAGCATATGCAAAAAAAACAAATAGTGGCATGTTTGATTATGAAAATGTTGAAATGGAATTTGGATATAACGAAAGCATATCAAATAATGTAAGTAATAATTTATGTGATTTAGCAATGGATATGTTTAGTGGTAATAAAGATAAACAACAAGCATTAAATGCTCAATTATCAAAATTAAGAAAAGAATTATATAAATATGCAACATTTTTATTAATGAAAAAATTAACAGATGACCTTGAATTAATAACAGTAATGCAAACAATTGGAAAAATGACACAATGTGCTATTGAAGCCTCAATAGCAGCGGCTGCGACAGTTGCAGAACAATATGGACTACCATCATTTGTATCAGGGGCGGCAATGACAGCTATATCTGCAAAGTCAAATTCTCAAAGTGGAAGTTCTGCTGATGGAAGTACGGAAACAGACCAAAAAGCAACAAATCCACAAGATTGTATGGAAGAAATTTCAGATAAAAATAAAAAAGAATTAGATATAGAAGGTGAAATTGGATTATCAAATTTTGGTATTACTTTTTGGCCGCTAACATTAGTAGACTTATGGGTGTTCTCTCCATTATCAAATTTAGCATTAGGTGTGAAAGGAAAAATAAATTGGATAACACAATATTTTAAATCAGATGAAGATTATGAAAAATGTATAGCAAGAGGAAAATCAGAAGGTTGGCAAAAAGCATATCATGAATGTATGGCAGGAAATTCAGGATTAGAATTTAAAATTAAATCTGACTTAGAGGCAGCAATTGCAAAATTATTTGAACCGATAAGAAAGAAAAAGAAAAAAGAATGTGAAATGTTAGATGAAGCATCACAATTAGATGTATTTAATTTCGATAAGATTAAAATATCTTTTAAACCAACAGTAGCATTAGGAAATTGGACTGATGATGGGACTTGGGACTATTTCGGAAGTTTTGTTTCAAAATTAGTTACAGCAGGAATCGAACAACCAACAGATATAACAAATATAATGTCAATATATTTAAAAGATTTAGAATCAATTCATAAAAATGAAGATTATGAAAAAGCAAAACAAGATGGTGTTCATTTTATGGTAACAAGACATTTTAAAACAATAAAAGATTTTATAAATTGTTCTGGTATAGACCCAATGACTGGTTCGGCTTATACAGGTTGTCAAGGAAAAGCAGAAAATACAAATAATAAAGGAGATTTTTTTAGACCGTTACCTGCAAATGAAACTTTTGCAGTAGTTGGATTTAGAAAATTTTGTTCATTACAAGTAGCAAATTTATTAACTGTTCATTCATTCCAAGAAATATTAGACCAATCAACAGCATCTAATAAAAAAGATAAAAAAGTTCCAACATTTAGTGCTGAAATAAAGAGAAGATTATCAAATATTTATCAATGTTCAAAAGTATTAGCTGATTTAGTAGATAATCCTGTTGAACAGAAAGTAGTTACAGTAGTTAATCCAGAAACAAGCACACAACTTAAAGGACAATTAAGTTATATGATTGATAAAAAATGGCTTGTAGAAACAAATCAAATAAGTGAAGAAGAGTTTAAACAAGCAGGTCTTATAATGGAAGCAACAGGTAATAGATTTGATAATATGAATGAAGTAGAAAAAATAAAAATATGTATAAATACCAGAAAAAAAGAAAATTTAAAAAATACATCATATTTATATAAATTATGTAAAGCATATAAATTAGAGTTATTTAATGAAATACTTAAAGATGCGAAAATATCTTTCAAAAAAATAAATTATGATAGTAAATCATCATTTGCAGGAACTATGAAAGGTTTAAAAAGTGCAGAAGAAGATTTCAAAAACAAATATAATATAGAATAAAATAGGAGGAAAAAATGAAAATTACCCAACAGGCGAGATTAAAAGAACAAGAAGTAGAAAAAAATGAACTTCTAAAACTTAATCAAGATTATACAACTAAACTTAAACAATTTAAAAAATTTAAATATGTAGCTGGTCCTTTAAATTTTATGTTTATATATAAATTAAAAAAAATTAAACTTAAATTAAGTATTGAAAATGAAAAAGGTATGAAAGATATAGGAACAGGGAATGATAGTTTAATAAATTCAGATAAAAGTACATTAGAACATTATAATAATTATTTAATTGGAACAGATTCTAATTTAAGACCAATTTTTGTAAATAATTTAAATCAACATTTAGTCGTATTTGGAGCTTCAGGTTCAGGTAAATCAGTTTTTCTTTTTAATCTATTAAGACAAACACTTGATAAGAATGGAGGCGCGATTTTTATAGATGGGAAAGGGGATTTAGGGATGTTTAGAGAATTCCTTTGTCATGCAATAGATGCAGGTAGAGAAAAAGATATATTGGTATTAAATTTCAATAAAAACAATACATCAAATGTATTCAATCCTTTTGAAAGTCTAAGTTTATCAGATGTAGAATCAATCATTATAAACTCATCAATGGGTGGCGGAGATGGAGGAAACGATTTCTTTGTAAAACAAGCAATTGGAGTTCTTGGGAATGCATTCGGCATTTTATCATACTTAAAAGATGTAAAAGGAGAAAAAATAAATCTTTCAACATTATTAGATGCTTTAGAATTAAATTCTTTTTTAGTAAATCTTGTTCCAGCAGACCAAAATAATCAAAATGAACCAGATGAAGAATTATTAAAGCTTAATGAATTAGAAGGATATAGAAAATTCTGGATACCTCGAACATATGATTATAATAATGTATTAGTGTATAAAAATATTAAATCATACTTAGAAGGATATGGTGGTAAAGTAATGACAAGTGAAGACGATGAAGAAGAAGATACTAATGAACAATTAGTAACTCAACATGGTTATTCTCAAAATCAATTTTCAAATTTAAAAAGTTTAATTAATTCATTTGGTAATATATTTAATTCACCTAAAAATGATATAGATTTCGTTGATGTCATATTTAATAATAAATTGGTTTATACACTTGTTCCAGGTATGGCTTTGTCAAAAATTGAAGCAGAAATAATAGGAGCATTTATTGTAGATGCTATAAAAAATGGTATTTCTAAATCACTTGGTGCAAATGTAGAAGATATACCAGATGCTAATGACCCTTTAAAAATACATTTATTTAATGATAATTTAAGAAAAGCATCACCAACATTTTTATTAGTATTGGATGAAATGGCTGCATTTATAGGAAAAGCAAGAAACTCTTTAGAACTTATTCTTGCACAAGCTCGTTCAGTTAATGTTGCTTGTGTTGTTTCTTCACAAGATGTAGCAGGGTTATCATCTGGGTCAGATGGTATGAACTTTGTAGATAGAATTTTGGCAAATACTTCAACTAAAGCATTTTTAAAAATTGCAGACCAATCAACATTAAATAAAGCAAAAGAAATTATTATTAATAATAATACTTTTATAAATGAAGATGGAGAAGAAGAAAAAGGAACACAAAATATGGATGAAATTATGATGTTTCTACAAGAAGCAAAAAATGGATTAGGTATAATTATGTCAAAAACTTTTGACCAATTTTTAACACCATATGTTACTCCAAAAACAGACCCTGAAACAGTAACATTTGAACTTAATAGATAAAAAGAGAAATTATGAAAATTTATTTTGATAATATATTATTAAACATAGAAATAAAAGATAATATATTATCAATTTCTGCTATATCAAAAGATTTAACATTATTTAATAATTCAATTAAAACGGAACAAGTAAAAAATAATTTTATAATAAAAAAAATTAAAAATTACGAAATTTTAAAATTATTATCTTCAAATTTCAAAGAAAATAAAGAAAGCGAATTTATTGATATAAAATTTTTTCAAATTATTTATAATCTAAAAAAAATAATAAAAAATACTTATAAAGACAATCCAACTTTAATAAATTTAATAAATATATCTTTTATAGAAGAAAAAATAAAAAAAATCCAATATATATATAAAGATATAAAAGAAGAAATTTACATCAATGATAAAAAATATGAAAAAGAAATATATGAATTAATAGAAAAAATAAATAATTTAATTGATTTATTAATTCAATCAAATAAATATGTAAATAATTTAAAATCATATATATTTTTAATAAAAAATTTTAAAAATTTTACAATTTTAAACGAAAATTTTAAAATTACAAGTAAAAATAATTTAAAAAAACAAAAAATTTTTTTAACATATCAAAAAGAAGAATATGAAAATATATTACCATATAATAATATATATACATTAGAAAAATCAAAAAAAATATTAACATATAATTTTGACGATAAAAGAAATATTTATGTTATTTCATATTCATATAATTTATCAAAAGAAGAAAAACAATTAATTAAAAAAAATAAAAATGACAAATTTTATAATTTAAATAAGATTTTTAAAACAAACATCAACTTTAATATTAATAATACAAAATTTAGACAACTTAAAAATATACATATAAATAGAATATATGTAGAAAAAATGTTATTTGAATTAAATGAAACTGATTTACCTGATTCTGATTTTGAAGAAGAAACAGTTTTAGAAGAAATAGAAGAAATAGAAGAAGAAAAAGAAAAAGAAAAAGAAATAAAACAAGAAGAAATATTAAAGCAAATAAATGAAGAAAAAGAAAGTATATTTTTACATCAAGAAGAATTTGATAAAGATATAGAAGAAAAATTATTTTTTTAATAAAAATAATAAATTAAAATAAATTTTTTTTTTAAACATTATAATAAAAAATGAAAATAGATTTAAAAAGTCTATAAAAACAAAAAAACAAAAATAAAAAAGGAAATTATATGAAAAAATTAGCTAAAAGTATTTTAGGAACATTAGCAATTGGAGCAACAATTGCACCAAGTATGGCTTCTGCGGCAGCGACATCAGTATTTGCAGGTTCTTCAATGAAAGCTATTATATCTGGATTCTTTAAAATAGCATTAGTAAAAGGTATTATAATGGCTGGTTCAATAGGTGGCGGTCTATATCTTGTATTATCTGGTTTTGGTATTATAGGTGGAGGACAACCTGACCCTAAAAAAATCATTTTAGGTGGTATTTTAACAGGTATAGGTTTATCTTATGCATCTGTAACAGCTATGATAGCATCTCAATTTGCATAATAAAAAAAAGAGGAACTTTTTATAAAGTTCCTTTTTAAAATAACTTACGAAACTTCAAATTAATCTTTTCAATTTTTTAATTCAACTTATAATCATAAAACATTCGATAAAATAAAAAAATATATCTATTTTTATTTATAATTAAATAAAATTAATATAAGGCAAATATCAATGGCAAAACCAAAATATAATATACTTACATTTGCATATAATAAAACTACATTAATATTAGTACAGAATTTTAGAATATCATTTTTATCTATTGTTCCTTTACAACAACAAAGAAATTTTGAAATTTTAGATGATTCTCAAAAAGCTCACTTTGAAAAAAAAATTGAAGATTTAGTAAATAATTTTCAAGCTTATGATAGTGGAAGTGGGATGGGAGATGAAGGAACATTAGGACCAGCATATAAAATTATTTCACTTTATACTAAATTATCACCTCTACAAAAATTTCAACTTAAAAAAGGATTTGATGAATTATCATTTATAAATACTAATAAAAAAGATGAAAATGAGGAAGAAGAATTTTTTCTTAAAGAAAAAGCAAAATATACAACAAATGAATGTTTAAGTTATAATGAATATACAAAAGAAGACTTTATAGTTGTAAAAACATTTATACCTCAATCTCAATATAAATCAATATTACCTAAAAAAACAAGAGCAGTTGATTTTTTTAGAGATTTAACAGAAGAACGGTATTTGGAAATAAAAAATAAATTAGACCAATTATATTTAATGCATAAACAAAATGTTAATGAGAGTGTAGCAAATGATTCATTTGATGATATTTCACCATATAAAATTATGGAGATAATTTCAAAATTAAATTTAAATGTTGCAACAGATTACTTTAATAATTTAAATGCATTTGAAAAAAATATATGGGGAGATTATTCTGAAAAAGAACAAAATTGGCAAATTGATATATTAGAAAATGAAGCAGATAATCAACCATACATTGTAATAGTAGAACCAACAAATTTAACAATTTATGACCCTAAAAAAATAGGAACAGAAATGTTAAAAATATTTCCAGGTCAAAAAGTAGAAATAGGTTGGGATAAAACTAATACAATATTTAAAATAGAATTAGTAGATGGAGAAAATAGAGTTTTAATAAAAAAAGCAGTAAATCCATTTAAAGTAGAAGAAGGATACGAAAAAAAATATAAATATAATTTTACATTATCAGCAATACCAGTTGTTTTTGAAAACAATATTTCAGAACTTGTTGCAGGAACACTTAAATCAGCAGGTTTTCAAGAATTTAATATAATTACAGAAATAGTAAAAAAACCTTTAAAAAACCTTGAACAACAAATTACTTGGGCAAAAAGAACATATAATTTATTAGTACAATTACCATCACTTGGAGGAAGATTATTTAATCCTGATTTAGTAACAAAAAAATTACATGCATTTGAATCAACTTTATATCATCTTGAAGATGGTAGAGAGTTTTCAACTGTAAAATTTAGTTTTGCAGTAACATTACCATATAAAAAACCTAATGAAGACATTACATTCGAAATAAATCAAAGATTGGCTTCACATTCATTAGAAGTTGAATTATTAGCAGCATCATCAAAAAAAATAACAGACCCTTTGGCTTATGAATTCTTTTTAACTATTCCAGAAAAATCAATGGAGCTTGAAAATTCAGAAATAAAATCATTAATAAATCTAAAGTATTCCAATGAATATTTTAATATGTTAGAAGATAATTCTGATGATAATCTTGCAAAAATTGATAATGCACATATATATATAAAAGTAGCAGAAAAAGTTCAATCAATAAATATATTTGAAGGGCCAGATATGTTTAATGGATTAATTATTGCCCCTTCAGGTTCAGGTAAATCATTTATTACAGTTAATCTTATAGATGGTTTTCTTGCTTCTAACCCTGAAAATCTTTGTTGGATATTAGATAGAGGTGGTTCATATGTAAACTTTACAGCAACATTTGGTGGAAATAATATTAATCTAAAAAAAACAGATGAAGAAAACTGTATTAATCCATATGTGTTTGATAATTATTTTGCAAAATTAATGTTTGTTGAAAATCTTTTATTTTTAAATAAAGGTTATCAAAGAAAAATAGACTTGAAAAAAGTAGATGAAAAAGAAAAAGAAAAATTAGAAGAAAAAATAAAAGAAAATAATGAAAAAATAAAACAACTTGTAGATTTAACAGATTTCAGAGGTAGAGATACAGTTAAGAAAAATAAAAAAACAGGAGAAGTATTATTAACAGATTTTGAAGATTTAGCACCACAAGATAGAATAGAAATATTTGTATTGTTATTAGAAACGATGTTAAGAACTCGTGATTTAAGTGATAATAATCAAAGAATTGTAAATAAAGCTTGTTATGAAGGAATACAGGAATTAATTTTAGAACAAGTAGATTATACAGAAAATAATGATTTAGTAAAATATTTGTTAATTTCGGATATAAAAGCAAAAATACAAGATAAAATTATTGCAGCAGGAATACCAGAACAAGAAACAATATCAATGTTATCAATACTTGATGAATATATTGACCCTATTCGTTCAGGAAAACTATTTAATGGAAAACCTGCATTAGACTTAAGTAGTTTGTTAATCAATATTGACTTTGGTGAAATTCAAAATGAAACTTTGGCTGACCTTGTTTTATCAGCATTATTACTTAATTATTTTAATGTTATGACATCTGACAAATATAAAGCTTCAAAAAAATTATTAATTATTGATGAAGCTCATGCTGTTTTAAATGGTACTGAAATATCAGGTTTAAAATCTGTTTCTTATCTATATAGAACTGCCAGAAAACATGGTGGGGCAGTATGGTTACTTTCACAAGGTATAAATGACTTCGTTAAAGTAACAGGTGAAGTTGAGCCAGTAAGGGTTGCATTATTCGGTGGTATTATTGGAAATGCAGGATGGATATGGTTGTTAGGAAAACATCCAAAAAAAGGTTTAATGGAAAGACTTGATTTAAATGAAAGAATAGCAGATAGAATTGTAAATAAAGGTGCAAGTAGAGAATTCTATATAATTTCAAAAGTAAGTGGTTTTGCGAATCTAATTGTTTCTGATTTAAATTATGCAATTGCAACAACAAATAAAGAAGAAAAAAATATTTTAGCAGCAATTACCTTATTGACTAAAAATACTAAAAATAGTTTATTAGTTTATGCTACATTATTTGGACAAACTTTTTTGAAAAAATATAAAGATATTAAAAACTTAGAAAATGAGTTCGGTGCAAATGTAGATATGCAAGATTTCAAAAAAAGAATAACTGAATTATATAGTAACTATTCAGAAGAGAATAAAGAATTTGCTATAAAAAATATTTTAGAAACAACAAAATTTAATATAGTAATTATGAATATTTTAATTACAAAATCTGAAATAGATAGTACATATCCTAAAATAAAAGAAATTATAACAGCTTGTGAAAAATTCCATGAAGAAGAAAGAGAGAGTGAAAAATAATTCACTCTTTGTATTAAAATAAAATTAAAAGAAAAAAATATTTAAATTTTAAAAACAATAATAATTATAAAATTTATAAATTAAATTTTTCTTTTATTTTTTCTATAAAAATAGGATGCTCTATAATTTTGTCCAAATGATTTTCAATTAATTCGTTAATAACATCTTCAATAATTCTTTTTCTTTTATTTTTAGCATATTCAGAATTAGAAATACTCTTATGTATAGTTTTTAAAGCTTTTTCATTGTTAATAAAACCATGTTTTATAAGAAAATATCTTAAAGATTCGTGTCGCTTTGTTTGTAAAGATTGATTATCAGGATAAAGTTTTTTAAGTTTATCTAATGCAACTCGATAAGACATTTGACGAGAAGATATGTAATCAGATAAATTTTGTAAGATTTCTTTATCTAACGAGCTAAAAACAGAAGTTTTAATTTTTCTTTGTCGATTAACTCTATTTTTTAAATTTTCTAAAACTTCATCTTCTGATACTTTTTTAAAAAAAGTATCAGTTTCTTTTGAAGAAGAAGTAGAGGAGGGCTTGTCTTGTTCTAACTCTTCTTCATCATCAACAAAAAATATACTCATTTTTTATACCTTTATTTAATATTAAACTAATTTTTCTCTAAATTGACTATTATTATAAGATTTTAAAAAATTTTCGAGAGAAACCTCTTTGCTTAAATCAATATAAAATTCGTATAAATCTTTTATTTGATGATATAAATCATTATTTTGAGTTGTAACTAAAAAATCATCATAAAAAACAGGAATGACATAAGGTGTGAAAAATATTTTTTTGAGTTTTTCATCCATAACATCTTCCAAATTAGGAATATCAAAATAATCTGAAATTTCTAAAATACCTTTTTCTCCAAAGAAAAATTCATCTCTGATAAAAATAAATAAATCATTTTTATCAGGAGTATAATTATCAATATGTTTAAGATTTCGAACAAGTATTTTGTCATTATCAATATATACTAATATATATAATCGTTCCTGTTTCAAAAAAAATCCTTAATTATTTTTGTTCATCCACAAATTTTGCTTCTGCTTCTGGATTTTCTTTAATTTTTATTTGTTGATTAATTCTTGTTTTAATTAATAATAAATCAGCCTTATCAATTAAATATTTGTTCATAAATTCCTGTTTTATTTTATTTACAACAAATTTATCTTCAAAACCAGTTAATGCTTCTTCAAGAATTTCAAATTTAACAATAATTTCTTTAATTTTAAATTGTTCATCTTTTAAACTCTCTAAACTTCTAAAATCAGTTTGGTTATGTAATTTTTCTTGATTCTGTAATTTGAATCCACTTTGAGTATCTAAACTTGATGCTTTTGCATCAATAAATAAAAAACTACTAACTAAACCACTAATTAAAGCACCTGTTAAAATTCTTTTTAATTCTATTTTCATTTATTTTCCTTTTTGTAAAATTTAATTTAAAATCTCCAACCAATAGCGATTGAATATTGAGTGGTATCAAAGAAACCATTATCAAAAGCATCACTTGGAATTTTAATACCTGCTTTTATATTCCATTCCTTAAAATTCCAACCTAAATCATAATAACCATATAAATACATGTCTTTTGTTCGTGTAGTATCAGTCATTTGAAAAAACAAACCAGCACCAACATCAGAAAATAATCCCATTCTATTATAAGATTGAATTCTTCTTGATAAACCTATCCAAATATTATCTTGATAAACATCAATGGTTGCATATGTATTAGGCATCTTCTTACCAATACTCATTAAATCAAAACGACCAGTAATACTAACTCCAATAGGAGTCGTAGTGCTTTCTGTTCCAGGGATAGCAGCTGAGACACCAGGTATTTCTTCTGTCCCACCCTCTATATATGTTTGAGTATTTCTAAATAAAGCAGAAATAGTTAAATTTTTTGTAGTTTGGTCTTGTCTAATTTCTTCTAATGTTCTTCTTTCAACATCTACACCTAAATGTTTTTTAATATTTTCACGAGTTTTTTCTGATTTAGTTTTATCATTACCTTCAATTATAGATGAAGGTAAAGTTTTCTTATAATCACTCCAACTGAAATCATCAGCAATAGAGTTTATAGCACATAATGCACTTAAAGAAAAAATAATTAACGCTTTTTTATTCATAATTATAAATCCTATTTTTAATTTATTTATTATACATTATACAAATTTTATACAAATTCTTTATATATTTTCATTAAATCTCTCTGAATTTGTAAAAAAATCGTATCTTTCATAATATCTTTCCCATTTTCATGTTCTTCTACATATTTATCTATTTGTTCAACCATACTATCATAATTAAAAAAATGAACACCATTTTTTATATCAGGAGATAAAAAAGTATGACCTATAACACCACTTGCATTATGTTTTAAAGAAATAAAAATAATACCTTCTTCCGAATGAGCATCAACTAATGTACAATTTTCATATTGCATATAATAAACCTTTTTATAATTTTAATAATTTATTAATTCAAATTATAATTAAATTTTTAAAATATATAAAATTATTAAAAATAAAAAAAGAAAAAATATAAAAAAAGAAAAAATATAAAAAAAGAAAAATAAAGAATTATAATAAAAACTAAATATAATGAAATATATGTTATAAACAATAAATTATATAGGATGTAATAAATGAAAAAAATAAAAAAGAACAAAACTCAAAAAAATACAATATTAGTATTAAACGAGTTATCAGACTTTTTTTATAAAATACAAGATAGTAAAATAGATATTATAGATAATACAAATTTGACATTTGAAAAAAATAATATGTTTGCTGCTTTTTTTATAGATGAAGCGAAACTAAAAGTACATATGTTTGAAGAGGATAATTCTATAATTGATAGTGTTGACATTATGGAATTAATAGAAGCAAGGTTAATAAAAGAAACTCAATTTATAAAAAATGCAGAAGAAGAAGGGATAAAACTTAAATATTTTTATAAAAGAAGAAATTCAGTAAATGATAGTAGAAAAAGCCAAATAATTGTATTTACAATGGATGAAAACTTTATAAAAGAAGAATATTCACAAATAGCAACAGATATTAATTATATTGACTTAATAACACCAATGTCAATGTTTCCAGAAGTATTATATGAATCAGAAATTCTTGAAAAAGAAAAAACAGATATTTATATATACTTTGGAATTGATAAATCATTTATATCAATTTTTAATGCAGGTAAATATATATATAGTAAAGATATACAAGTATCATTAAAAGACATTTATGAAAAATTATCAAAAAAATTAGAACAAAGAATAGAATTTGATGAATTTAAAAATCTATTAATAAATAGAGGTTTTAATATTGAAGCATATGAAGCAGATGATATGAATATTTTAGATTTACTTATTAATGATATATTTCATGAAATTTTTAATAAAATAAACAATATTACAACATCAGCAAGAAGAATGTTAGCAATAGAAAAAGTAGATAGAGTGTTTATAGGAACAGAAGTAGGTTCAATACCAGAAATGAAAGAATATGCTACTGAAAAAATTTCTTATGCAAAAGTTTTAAATTTTTCATTTACAGAACATACGACATTAAATATTGAGTTAAAAGATAAAATAAATCCAATTATTGAATTATTAAATATTTATCTATCTATAAAAGACAAAAGTGAAATTTTAAATTTTACAGAATTTAAACAACCTTTACCTTTCTTTAAAAGACCAACAGCACCTATAATAAGTATTGCAATGTTAGGAATTGCAGGAATAGCTATATTCGCAATATCACAAATATTATATTTACAAAGTCTCAAAAGTAAAGTAAAAAATTTAGAATCTAAAAATAAAATTTTTAAAATTTCGTTAGCAGAAACAGAAGCATATAAAAAGAAAATATTAGGTGAAAAGAAAAAACTAATAGATGAAGAAAAAAACTTACAAAGAAAATTATCAAAAGAAATAGAACATCTAAAAAAACTTAAATTACAAATAGTAAATAATGAATCTAAAACAGGTTATTTTATAAATATATTTAAAGAATTAACAAAATTAGGTATAAAACTTAAAACCTTTAAAGTAAATAATGGAAAAGAGATAAATTTAATAATAGAAACCAAAAAACATTTAAATATTGGAATTTTTGTAAATAATATATTAAAAACAGAACTGTATGAAGTAAAAATAGGTGAAATAAAACTTAATCCATCAACAGGATATTATTCTACATCAATTACATTAAAAAGAAAAGGAAATTAATATGAAAGAACTACAAAAATTTTTAGATACTTTGGATAAAAATTTCTTAAAAACAAAGTTTATTGAAAAAATAGCAGTGTATTTGATGATATTTTTAGTACTTGGTGGGGTTATGTATTCAATAATTCTACCAATGAATACAAAAAAAATAAAAATCATTTCATCAAAAGTGACAAAGTTAGAAAATGCTTTAAAAAATAGTAAAGCCGCTTTAAAGAATAATGAAGAACAAAAAATTCTATTAAAAGAAGTAGAAAGAAGTAATGATAGTATAAAAGAAGAAATAGAAAATAATAAACAGGCTCTGAAATATATTAAAAAGAAAATTTCCCAACAACATAATATTAAATTTTCAGCAGACCAATGGGGTAGGTTTTTTAAAGAAATCCAATTAAAAGCAAATAAACATAAAATAAAAATTTCAAAAATTACAAATAATAAAATTCAATTACAAATACCAGCAAAATTAGATAAAAAACAAAAACAAGAATATTCAAAAAAAGTGAAACAAACATTTAGACCAATTTTCAAAATCAAATTAGAAGCAGTTGGCTCTTTTAGAAATATTATGGACTTTTTATTGGATGTAGAAAAAAATAAATTAATAACGAAAATAAATAATATGGAAATAGATATAAACAATGGTAAAACATTAAAATTATCATTAGAACTTAACTTATGGGGTATAAAATAATATGAAAAAAAATAAACTAACACTATCAATTTTGGCAATAAGTTTAGGTTATTCGTCTTTATTTGCTTCTTTTTCAGCAAAACAAATAGATGATATGGTTGAAAAACTTAATTATCAAGAAAAAGTTAAAATAAATACAGATGTGAAAGACCCATTTGATTATCCAGTAATAGTAAAAAAAGTAGAATTAAAAAAATCAAAAGATGGAAAAAATATAATAGTAAAGAAAAAAATCAAAAAAGTTGAAAAAAAGATAATAATTAATTATCAAGGTCTTATAATAAATAAAGCTTTAATAAATAATAAAACATATAAAGTTGGTGATTATTTTAAAAATTCAAAAATAATTAAAATTACACCAAATAAATTATATTTAAAACAAAATGACTTCATATTTGTAGTAAATAAAAAAGAAAATAAAATCAAAATAAAGGAAAATTAAATGAAAAAAAGTATAGCAACATCAATATTAGCTTTTGGATTATTAACTACTTCTCTAACTGCTTCTGAAAATATATGTCAAACAAGTGGATTAACTGTTTCAATAGAAGAGGGGACAAAATTATCACAAACTTTGATAAATATAGCAGATACTTGTAAATATACAATTATTTATGCAGATGAAGAAACAGCAAAAGAAGTAAAAAACACTTCATTGTATAGTATTAATATTTATGATAAAAATATAGATGAAATGTTTGATATTTTATTACATAAAAATAATTTAAATTATACAATTGAAAATGGAGTGGTAACAATTGCGAAAACAATTACTAAAACTTTTAGAGTAGATTTTATAGATATGATTAGAACAGGTGCTTCAAATGCTAATATTCAAATTTCAGCAGCTTCATCAGGTGGTTCTGGCGGTGGAGGAGGAGCATCAGGAGATAGTGGTGCTTCGATAGATACACAAGAAACTGTTGATTTTTGGTCAAAATTAGAAGAAAATATAGCAAAAATAGTAGTTAGACCAGAAGATAAGGAAAAAACAGTAGTAGAACCTATAATTAATAGAAAAAGTGGTTTAGTAACAGTCTCTGGAACTTATAAACAATTAGAAAGAGTAAAAGCATATTTAGATACATTATTAGAAACTGTTACTAAACAAGTTTTAATAGATGTTAAAGTAATAGCTGTCGATTTAAACAAAAATGAAGAAAGTGGTGTTGATTGGTCTAAATTTAGTTTAGGATTGAATTCCAATAATAATAGAGGAACAACAGACTATCAAAATGTAAATCTAAATGGGGATAGTATTTATTCTGCTTCATTAAATCCTGCGACAGATTTAGCTAATACAGCTGTTGATGTTGTAGAAAATGTTAAAAACTTTGCATTTACAATGGAAGGAATGATAAATTTTCTTAATAACTATGGAGATAGTAAAACTATGGCATCCCCAAAAGTTTTAGCTTTAAATAACCAACCAACATTAATTAGTGTTGGAGATAATATTAATTACCTAATAAAATCTTCAAGTACAACTGCAACAGCAGGGGGTGCTGTTGGTGGAGAATCTGAAACTCCTTCTTCTTTGTTTGTAGGTGTTTTATTAGACATAACTCCACATATAGATGAAAATGATAGAATTACTCTAAAAATAAATCCATCAATTTCTGAGCTTAAATATGCAGAAGATGGTGTTAGACAAACAGCCGCAAGAAATTTACCACCTGATACAACTACAAGAAGAATCTCAACAGTTATAAATATGGGAGATGGTGAAACGTTTGTATTAGGTGGATTGATTAATCAAAGAGTTGGAAAAACAAATAATAAAGTAGATATATTAGGTGATATTCCAGTTCTTGGAAAATTATTTAGTTATGAAAGTGATGCTTCTCAAAAAACAGAAATTGTATTTATTATAACTGCAAAAATAATTGACCCTAAAAATCCATTATCAATGGAAGAAGCAGAATTTAAAACAGCTCATAAAGCTTATGACCCTAAAAAACATATTCTTGTAAATATATCTACGAAAGATTTAGAAAAAGTAAAAAAACAACAAGAACAAGATAAAAAAGAATTAGAAATAAAAAAAGCGAAATATAACGATAAAAAAACAAAACAAGAAAAAATAGAAATAAATAATAATAGTCCTTTTTCAGATTTTCAATAATCTGGAAAAATTATTATAAAAAAAGGCAAATAATGGAACTTAATAAATATGATGTACTATATTCACTTAAAGGTATAAAAAAAACTGTAACCGTTGTTGCCACTGATAAAATAGATGCTGAAAGACAAATTTCTGCTAAAACAGGTGGAAAAGTTATAACAATTATTGCGAAAAAAGAAACAGCAGACGAACAACTTAAACAAACATTTAAAAAAATCCAAAGTAAATTATTTAGAAAAAAAATAAAAACAGAAGAACTAATAGGATTATTTAAACAAATAGCAGTAATGGTTAAAGCAGGAATGTCTATTACTGATTCATTAAGAGAAGCTGTTGAAGCAACTTCAAATAAAAGACTTAAAGAAATAATAGAAGATTCAGTATCACAAATAGAAAGTGGTCAAACATTTGCATCTTCATTAGAAAATTATGAATATGAAATAGGAAAATTATCTATTTCTATAATAAAAATGGGTGAAGAAACAGGGGAACTTGCAGAAGCATTATATGATTTAAATCAAATTTTAGACGAAATGGCAAGAAATAAAGCAAGAGTAAAAAAAGCAATGAGACAACCAATAATAACAGTGTCAGTTTTAATAATGGCGATGGTTGGATTAATAATGGGTGTTGTACCAAAATTTAAAGGAATATTTTCAGGTCTTGGAGCAGATTTACCAGCACCAACACAATGGTTAATATTTTTATCAGATTCATTTCAAGATTATGGAAAACAAATATTAATAGTCTTATTTGCTATATTTTATATTCATAATAAAACAAAAGCATTAAATAAATCATATGAATTTAAAGTAGATAAATTTAAATTTAAAATGCCAGCATTTGGTAAAATTATTAAATATGGTATGGTAGCAAGATTTTTAACAGTTTTTAATAAATTATTAACTGCTGGTGTTCCAATGTCAGAAGCAATTAATACAGCATATAATACAGTTGATAATATGTATTTAAAAGATATTTTACAAAAAATAGAATTTAAATTATCAAAAGGTGGAACAATTTCTCAAATTTTATATGAAACAGGTCTATTCACAACAATGGATATAAAAATGATAAAAGCAGGTGAAGAATCAGGAGAACTAAATAATATGTTAATGCATGTATCAAACAGATATAAAGAAGAATTTGATAATATGGTTGAAAATCTTTCAGCATTAATAGAACCAATTCTATTAGCATTAGTAACTGTAATGGTTTTATTTTTAGCACTTGGTATATTCTTACCAATGTGGGATTTAGCATCAGCTGTAAAACATAATTAAAAATAATATAAAAGGTTGTTAATTCAACCTTTATATTTCAAATCATAATTCTCAATTAAACTAACATCAAGTTTCCAATCTATTAAACTTCTCTTTTTAAATAAATTATTAATAAATAATTCATATTCAATTAATTCCTTATCAGAAAAATTATTGATTTCTTTAAGTCTTTTACTAACAATATCATAATTTCCTCTCATAGAAGATAAATAATAATGTTTGACATTATGGCAAGAAGTACAAAGCCCTTGTAAATCAATTAATTTCTGAATACCAGTATTACAATCATATTCCCAAACTTCATGTAAATCCAATTGTCGATTATAACTTTGTCCTCCACAAATAATACATTTGTTATCCAAAGGAGGTATAATTATTTTTCTGAGCTTAGTCCATTGGTACTGTTTCAACATTTTTCTTAAATTATTATAATGACTACTTGTTGGAACAACTTCAATTGGCAAAATAATTTCTCTACCAAAATAATTTTTTTCATTTTCTAACATTCTTTCTCCTATGAAGTATTAAACTTTTTCTTTTGTTGTATTAATAAATTAAAATCTTCTTTGAAATTATCTTTAATAACATCTATTTTATTTTGATTTTCAAACATCCATTCCCAAACTCTTTTACTTGTTTTAGCATCTATTTTATTTAACCCCTGTAAATCATATAAATGACCATTAGGAGCAATACTAACTAAAGTAACTTTATTATTAACATTACCTGTAATCAAATGAACATTAACAAAATTCTTTCTCATGTAAGTTATAAATTTTCTTAAATCAACTCTCCATAATTCTTTATCTCTAACTTTTATCCAACTAAAAGAAAATTTTTTATGCATAGGTTGCCATAAAACAGTTATTTTAATACCTGTTAATTTATGTATTTCACTTGTTCCTCTATCAATACTTCTCTTTAATTCTGATTTTGTTTTGAAATTAGTTCCAAATCTTTTATTAAGGTCATCTAATCCAAAAAGAATATAACCTTTATTAGGAAACAGTTTATTAGGTAATTTTTCATATCTTTTATACATATAATAAATATGTAATCCATATTTTGTTCTAAATTGATTACATAAATTTATGTCTAACGATGTAAATCCTCTTTTTTCTCCAAAAGCATCCAAAAAAATTTTATTTATTTCAATTGATACATATTTTTTTTTATCTTTCCAAATAGATAGTTCTTTAATAAATGAAACTTTTTTATAAGAAAATCTATCGTCAGTATTATAAACTCTAATAGAAATAGGATTAGTTAATTCGATTAATGCATTAGTAATACGAGCAATATAATCTTCTGAACTCATATTTAATTTTTTTTTCAAATCAATAAATTCAATTATAAATTTATTTTTTTTATATTCTTGCCAATAATAATAAATAATATTAATTAACTTTTCAGAATACATGCTTATATTACCTGTCAATGTATCTGTTAAAGTGTTATGTTTATCAATAGTTAAACTAATATTACTCAATTTATTATCCTTAAATTTATCATTAAAATTATACCTGATATATATAAAAACAGTCAAGATAATCAAACACCCATTTTGACAAGTTTTTTAAATTAAACACCCATTTTGACAAGTTTTTTAAATTTAAAACACCTTTATTGACAAGATTAACACCCATTTTGACAAGTATAATATAAGAAAACAACCTATTAGCAGTAATAAAACAAGTGTAAATTTAAATTTAAGGTATAAAGTAAGTAAGTTATTTTAATCTAAGAAAGAAAAAAAATTTAATATATAAATGGTTAAAATATATATTAACCATTTATATGAAAAGAATATTAAGAAGCTATTAATTCACTATCAGGAATATCAGTAGGATTAAACAATTCATATTCAATATTTTCAATAATCATCGTTTCAGGTAAAGAAACCCACCACAGTCCATTGTGTTTAACATATCTTAAAGGAACATTAATATGAGAACCATTAGGTAAGTCTTTAATATGAGGAATAACTACCCATAAAATATTCTTAGAAGGTTTTATATTAGCATCAATAATGTCTTGAACTTCTTTAGCATAAATTACACCATCTTTGATTTTAACATTTCCAATTTTATAATAACCAGTTTCATCAATGCATATTTCTTGAATATCTTTTTCACTTTTGCTAAATAAATCAATCATTTTATTAACAACACTATCTACTAATTTATTTGAATTATTTTTATTTTCAATATTTTCATCATTAGTAGTATTTTCTTCATCAATTTGTTCTTTGATAGCATCAATACCATGCCAATCTACTTTATTACTTTCATGAATATTTAAATCACTTTTAACTTGTGTTTTAATATCATCAGGTAATTTATCAAATTCTTGTTGTTGTATTGCATCTTTTTTATCCAAAGTAAAACTCCATATTTTTATTTTATATTATTTTAATATAACAATCCTTAAATTATTATTAAGTTTTTTAAAGTATAATATATTTTATAATACAATAACAAATAAAAGAGGAAAAATGAAAAAAAAATATGATAAAATAATACATATATCAGATACGGATATGGACGGATATGGTGCTCAATATATGATAAGTAAAACAAATCATAAAGATATAACTTACTATAATCCAAAAAGAAACGAACTTGGAGAAGTTTTTAATAAAGTTTTTAAAGAAATTTTAAATAATAAAAATAAAAAAATATTACTAATAATAACTGATTTCTCATTAGAAAAACAATGGGTAAAAAAATTAAATAATTTCAAAAAAGGAAATAAAAATATTCAAATAGAATATCAATTATTAGACCATCATGCAACTGGAGAAGAAATTGCAAAAGAAAATGATTGGTATCATTTTGATAATTATAAATGTTCTGCACTTTTAACAGCAAGATATGTTGTAAAATATTTTCTAAATAATGAAGAAAATAAACTAAAAGAAGAACTAATGTTTATAGGAGAATTAATAGATAAATATGATAGATGGATAACAGAAGATGAATTATCTTTTGAACAAGCAAATTATTTAAATCAAATATTATTTGAAAGTAGTAGAATACCTGATGTTTTAAAAGAAAAAGATGTATTAAAACGAAATAAAATATTTGAACTCATAGATAAAATAGGAATAAGTTTTAAAAATGAAAATAGCTCTATTGAAGATATTGAAATGAAAAAACCTAAAATGGAAAAAGATTACTTAAAAGGAAAAATAGAAACAGAAATGTTAGAAAATAAAAATATATCTATATTTAAGAAATATTGTAAATATTATGCTAATGAATATTTGAAAGATGAAAAAAAATATAAAACAATATATATAGATAACATACCTTTTAAAGTGTTTTATAATGTAATAGGTGAAATATGGCAACAGATGTCATCATATGTATTAGATGAAGCAAAAGAAGCAAAAGCACTAATTAGTATAGGACAAAATGGCAGATGTTCCTTAAGAACAAGAAATCCAGAAGTAAATGTTAGAATAATAGCAGAAAAATATTTGAATGGTGGAGGACATGACCAAGCAGCAGGAGGTAGTATTGAAGAAATATTAGAAGCAAATTCAATTGAAGAAATACTTAAAATAGTAGAAAAAAAATTTCAAAAAACAAATAAAAAAAAACAAATAAATAAAATGTAAAAAACATAAAAAAAATAAAATATTTTATACTACTAAAATAATATTAATTTTTAGGAGTATAAAAAATGTTTGGAAATATGACACAAAGATTAAGTGATGTTTTGATAGAACAAAAATTTATTTCAAAAGAAGCTATGTCTGAAATAATTCAAAAAGAAAGAAATTCAAATGGAATGAAGACATTAGAAGAAATAATTTTAGAAGAACAAATAATTTCAGAAGAAGACCTTGCAAAAGCAATTGCTATACAAAATGAATTAGAATATATAGCACCTGGTGAATTGGATATAGATATAAAATTTTTAAAAGAACAAAATTTATCAATATTATCATCAGTAGATATATTACCATATAAAAAAGATGATACTTATGTATATATAGCTACATTTGACCCAAATAATATGCAAATGATAGATGCAGTTAGAAGTTTGTTTCCAAATACATTGGCTCAATATGTAATAACAACAAAAAAAGAAATTAAAAAAAACTTACTTAAAATACAAACATTAGAATCCCTTAAAGAAATAATATCAGCTGCAAAAAGAGAAATTAAAAATCCAAATCCAATAGAAAATAATGAAAAATCTGCAATATTACAACTTATGGAAATAGTAATAAGTTCAAGTATTCAAAAAGGTGCAAGTGATATACATATAGAACCTGATGAAGATTCTTTCGCTGTAAGAGGGAGAATAGACGGTATGTTACAAGAACTATTTCAATTTGAATCAGAATTATATCCACCTTTAATTTCAAGAATAAAATTATCATCTGGATTAGATATTGCAGAAAAAAGAAGACCACAAGATGGGCGTTTTTCATTAGTGTTACCAGGAAAAGATGGAAATAAAAGAGAATTCGATTTCCGTATTTCTACATTACCTTTAATAAAAGGAGAATCAATAGTATTTCGTATTCTTGATAAAAATAGTATTAATGTTGAGTTAGATAAATTAGGTTTTTCACCTGAAAATACAGAAAAATTTAGAAATGCTACAAAATCACCATATGGTCTAATTTTTGTAACAGGTCCAACAGGTTCTGGTAAAACAACAACATTATATGCTGGTTTAAATGAAGTAAAAGGTGAAACAAAAAAAATAATAACAGTTGAAGACCCTGTTGAATACCAAATGAGTGGAATCCAACAAGTCCAAGTTAATACTAAGGCAGATTTAACATTTGGTGCAGCACTTCGTTCAATACTTAGACAAGACCCTGATATTATAATGATAGGTGAAGCAAGGGATTTAGAAACATTAAGTATTGCAATAAAAGCAGCACTAACAGGTCACTTAGTTTTTACTACACTACATACAAATGATGCACCAAGTGCAGTTATGAGGGTAATAGATATGGGAATAGAACCATTTTTAGTTGCTAATGCAATAGTAGCAATACAAGCACAAAGACTAATTAGAACTAATTGCCCTTATTGTACAGAAGAATATACACCAACAAAAAAATTAATAGATGGTGTGAAAGAATTTTTCCCAAAAGATTTAGATATAGAAAAAGTAAAATGGAAGCATGGAGTAGGGTGTGCAAATTGTAATGAAACTGGCTATCAAGGTAGAACAATTATATCAGAAGTATTAGAATTTACACCTGAACTGGTTAGTTATATAATTAATGAAGAAAATATAGACCAACAAGAATTAGTTAGAATAGCACAAGAAAAACAAGGTTTTACAACAATGTTTGAAAATGGTATGCTCAGAGCAATAGATGGTTCTACATCTATGGAAGAAATATTAAGAGTTGCAAAAATGTAATATCAAAAATAAGATACTTACTATTTGAAAAAGTAATGTATCTTATTAAAATAAATAAAAATAATTTTACTTAAATTCTAAAAAATTATAAACTTATACTTTTTCAAAAAAAACATCTATAAAATGTTTCAAAATATTATCAATTGTAATTTGTTCTAAATGAAGAAAAGAATTCAATTTTTTATATTTTTTAGTAAAAATTAATTTATTATTTTTATATAATTCAATATTAATAATTAAATCTTCAATTTGCATCCCATAAAGACTTTTGTCTTTTATTCTTTTTTTAACAGAGATTTTAATTGAATTATTAGTTTTATAAGATACTATTTTAATATGATTATCTGTTAGCTTATCTTTTATAATATCATAAAATTCAATATTATCAACAAATAAATTAAATTTTAAATTAGTCTTTTTATGTAAAGATATTTTACGATTTAATTTACTTCTATTATTAATAACAACTTTTCCAATAACATCATAATAACCATCTTTTTTAATTAAATATTCATAAATTCCTTTTTCTAAATAAATTTTAGTATTTGCAGGATAAATTTTATTATTAATTAAGATGGTTATACCATCAATGTCTGGATTTGTAAAATAGATATAAATATATCCTAAATTTTTTGTTTTATACAAAATATCTTTTTTCTTTACAATATAATCTCTAACTTCTAATCTTTTTCCTCTGTTAAGTATATAAGGATATAAAACACTTAACATTTTTAAATTTTGTTCTTGTGTTTCAAATTCATGTTTATTTCTTATAGATGAATAATCAAAATTAGTTTCAGAAATTAAATATTTAATACTATAAATCAAACTATCTCTATCAAAAATCGCTTCAACTTTATAAATAGGTTTATTATTTAATATTTTATATTTCATTTTTTGAAATACCATATTACTATTAACGCGAATATCTTTTAAACCAAAATTATAATTATAAAATTCATCTTTATAATTTTCAATATCAATTGTACTTTTTACTTCTGTAAAAAGATTTTGAGAAATAATGTTTAAAGCATCTTTTTTTGCCTCTCCAATAGTTGAACCAGTTCCAACTGCTTTTAAAATAATATCAGAAAATAATACTGAATTTAAAATTAAAATTAATAAAATAATTTTTTTCATAAAATGATATACCTCGAATTGAAATTTTATATTAATTATAATACAATAATAATACTTAAAAAGTAATTAAATAACCTATAAATTAATTTTTTTATAAAAGGTTATAATAAAAATAAAAAGGTTTAAAATGGAAAAAATAGGCTATGTTGATGTTTCTAATTTAGTGCATAGAACAATAAATGGATATTTCAATAATATAAAAGAAATAGTGGATATAAGAAAAGCAAAAAAACAATTTAAATCAGATGAAGAATATAAAGAAGCAAAAGAACAATTAATTAATGAAATAGTAGAAAGTAAAGGTGAAGATTTACAATACTTATTATTAAGTATGGTTTATAATGTTTTTGAAAAAATGAGAAATAATTTAAATATTGAAGAACATAATTTTTATGCTATGTTAGATTCTTCATCTTGGAGAAAAGAATTTGTAAAAGAATTTTATAAAGAAAATGAAGATAAAACAGTTAAAGGTTCATTATATAAAGGTGGAAGAGAATCATCATATACATCATTAGTGTTTAAAACAATTCAAAATTTCAAAAATTTATTAGAAGAATTAAATTTCAATGTATTCAAATATGAAAATAAAGAGAACTATAGAAATTCATTAGAAGCAGATGATATTATTGCTTTAATAATAAGAAGAAATAAAGAAGCTTTAAATATAGTATGTTCTAATGATATTGATTTCTATCAATTACAAAAACAAGAAAATGTAGAACAATACAATCCAATAACACAGGAAATGATAAACTTATCAAAAGAAGAAGCAAAAAAAGAATTATTACATAAAAAAATATCAGGAGATGGAAGTGATAATATTCCAAAAATAATAAATTTTGATATATCAGATACAAATAATAATAAATTTTCATTTCCAAAAATAGGAGATGTGACATTTAAAAATATTATAGATGCTTATGATATAGATGAAATTACAAATAATCCAGAAATTTTATTAAAAGACTTAGGTATAAAATTATATACATATTCTATTACCAAATTACCTATAAAACCCAAAATGTTATCAGAACTTAAAGAAATAACAAAATCACCAAATGCTAAAATAACAATAGAAGAGACAGAAGAATTAATAGAAAAAATAATAAAAGAAGCAAAAGAGGATTATAAAAAAGAAATAGAAAAAAATGATTTAAAAATTGCTAAAATTTTGAATAAAAAAGAAGAAATATTAGATTTAGAAAAAATAATGGAAGAATTGAATAATAAAGATGACAAAGAACTGAAACCTCAAAAAGATGAAGAAGAAATATATAAATTAATTAAAAAAAATATATTAACTAAAAGAAAGCTTAAAGAATTAAATTCAGAAAAAATAAATGATGTTTCATCATTAACTGAAATAATAAAAAAATTAAAAAAACAATTTGAACATAATCAAACAATTATAGATTTTGACTATATCCCAAAACATCTTGAAGAAAGATTTATAGATGAAGTAAGAATAAAAATAAAGAGTATGATAAAAACAGGAGAAGAAAGAAAAGAGATTTTTAAAAAATATAAATTAAATCATTTGGCTTCAAGAGTAGAACAAGCAGAAATAAAAGAAAAAAAAAGAATAGAAACAATAGAGAAAAAAAATAATCAACCAACTTTACAATTAGAAGAAAAACAAAATATAATATATTCTGATGAAATTACAAAAATAGTGACAACAAATAATGGACAATATATCAAGATAAGTGGATATATTCCAAACGAAGTAAAAGAAAAGTTAGAAAAAACAATAGATATTAATATATTTTTATCAAAATTAGAATTTGATGATAAAGAAGAATGGATATTAAAATTAAAAGATGAAAATGAAGAAAATAAAAAATATATAGTATGGAATCATAAATTAATAAACTTTTTAAAAGAAACAAGTAGAAATATAGAAGAAACAAAAATAGAGAAAAAAAATAAAAAAAATATTCAAAAAGAAATAAAAAAACAATAGAAATATTATTGTTTTTTTGTTTCAAATTCCAATAAAATTTTATTTTTTAAATATAAATAATCTAATACTAAGAAATCAATATGTTCAATTTTTTTAGATTTTTTTATTAAAAAATAAATTTTTGCCAATTCATCTTTATGTTTATCTATAATTAATTTTAAATTTTGAACAGATTGATTATTATCTTTCATCTTTAAAATAGATAAAATAAGCATTAAATCATTAATGCTTATTTTTTTATATTGTTCAACATATTCAACTGAATAATAAGAATCGACATTTTTTTCAATATTAATAGATGTTTTATTAATATCATTATTATATATATCAATAATATTCATTAAACTAAATGAAATAATAGCACTTAATCCTACACTTGTAAAAAACATTTTCATAACAACATTATAATTTTTTTAATTAATCTATTTTGTTAATAGGAATAGGAGAAATGTCAATAATACTTTTATTTAATGTTTTTGAGTAATTTTCCAGAGTTTCTTCTAAAACAATATCTGGTTTTTTAATTTTTTTATTAGGATTTTGCTCTTCAATAAGTTTATCAACAATTTTGTTCACAGCTTTTTTTTCAAGACCAACTTCACCCATCTTATCAGAAACTGATTTTATTTCTTCTTTTAATTCTTCTTCTAATTCCATTAATCGAAGAAGCTTTGTGTCTAACCCCTCAAAAATATTATTTTCATTTTTTTCAGATTTTTCTAATTCGAGCATATAATTATCAATAATATCAGCTTCTACTGCTTTCTTATTAACACCATCTCCTGCTCTATATTTAATTGCATCAACTAAACGAGCAGTTTCAAAACCAGCTTCTTTAATATCCTTTTTGATGTCTTTCACATCAAGCTTTAAATTTTCTAATTCAACTCTTTTTTTTGCACTAAGTTTAAAATAATAATCTAATTTTACTTCCTCTGGTGTATCATCTAATATTTCAATATTAGGAACTTCAATTATTTTTTTTCTATTTTTCTTTTCTTCAACATTTTCAGATGTTGTAGTAGTATTAATATCTTTATCAGCCATCATATCTCCTTTTATATATCACATTTATCGAATAAATTTTCATTCAGTTCATCAGGATTACTATTATATAATTCCATCAAAGCATAAAAAACTAATTCACTATTATTAATTTTTTTATCTAATTGTTTTTCTAAACTTTCTTTTAAAGAACGAAATAGAACTTCTCCATCTTCATCAAATGAAATAGTATGAACATATCTTTTTTTTCTATCTTTTAAAATCTTATCATATTCTTGTGTTAAAATTTCTTCTAAATTGTCTTGTTTTAAAAATTTTGTTTGTTCTATATAAGTAAATTTGTTTTCTTTAAAAATTTTTTTAATAATTTTTATTTGATTAGAAGTTAAAACAAAATTTAAATCAAAATCATTATTAAAAGTAAATTCATCAATCATAGATGAAATTGCTTGTATGGATAAAAAAGTTTTAGAACTTATTACATCTAAAACTTCTTTTTTAGAATAACCTTTTTTAATTAACTCTTGAATACTTTTACCTATTTTAATTCGTTCTTCTGAAATATTACTAACACTATTTTTAACAGTATCAACAACAGTCTTTTGTTGATGTTTTTCAACTATTTCTTCAAGAAAATGTTCACTTTTTTTCATTTTTAATTCTTTTAATTTCTATTATTAATTATTGAAAAAGCATTAAATTTTTGCTTTTTCTTCTTCAATTTTTTCTAAAACTTTTTCTTCAATCTCTTGAAGTAATTCAGGTTCTTCTTCTAATTTATCCAAAACATTAGGGCGACCATTACCAAGTTTAGAATCACCATATGAATGCCATCCACCTGATTTGCCAACAATACCAAATTTAATAGCAAAATCTAATACTTCTGCACTTCGTAAAATCCCTTTCCCAAAATAAATTTCTACTTCTCTTTCTAAATGTGGAGGAGCAACTTTATTTTTAACAACTTTAATTTTAACTTTATTTCCAATAATAATATCACCTTGTTTAATAGAAGAAATTTTTCTTACATCAATACGAACTGAAGCATAAAATTTCAGAGCACGACCACCAGTAGTAGTAGTTTTTTCACCATAACCCATTACACCTATTTTGTCACGAATTTGGTTAATAAAAATAACAGTTGTTCCTGTTCCATTTGCAGCTTTAATAATTTTTCTTAAACCTTGGGACATTAAACGAGCAACTTGTCCAATGTGAGCATCACCAATTTCACCATCTAATTCTGCTTGTGTTTGCATTGCAGCAACAGAATCTATTACTACAACATCAATAGCACCACTATTACATAAAGTTTCTACAATATCAAGAGTTTCCTCACCAGTTCCAGGTTGTCCAAAAACAAGCTCGTCAACATTAATACCTAATGCTTGTGCATATTTCATATCCATTGCTTGTTCAACATCAAGAAAAGCTACTTTTCTCCCTGAACCTTCTTCCTCTGCTTTCTTTTGAGCTTGTGCCATAATCTGTAAGGCTAATGTAGTTTTACCTGAACCTTCTGGACCATAAATTTCAACAATTCTTCCTTTTGGAACACCACCAACACCTAATGCATCATCAACACTTAATGAACCTGTCGAAATTGCATCAATATTTGCAATTTTTGTATCTTTCATGACCATAAGAGATTCATTTCCATGTTTTGAGTGAATTTGTTTTAAAGCTGCTTCTAATGATTTATTGATTTTATCTACTGACATTTTTTATATCCTTAATTTTTTATTTTTAGAACTGTAGTATATCTATATTTTTTTAATTAATCAAGAAAAACATTTAAAAAAATCTTATTTTTTTTATAATAAAGAAAACAATAATGCAAAAACATTTTAAAGGTATTGTATGAATAATAGAATAATAAAAAATTTAAGTAATTTACCAACTTTAAGCACAACTTTAAAAGAAGTTCAAAAATTAAAAGCTCAACCAGAAGTAGGAGCAAAAGAAATAGCAAAAGTAATAGAAAAAGACCCTATGGAAACAATGAATATTTTAAAAACAGTAAATAAACCAATTTACAACATAGGTAATGAAGTAAAAAATCTACAACAAGCAATAGCTATATTTGGTATTACTAAAACATTTGGTATATTATTAGATAATAATATCAAACAATTAATGCATAAAAACATGGAACCATATAATACAACACCTGATGAATTTGCTCATTTATCAGTAATGCAAAGTGCTTTAGCAAAAAAATGGTGTGAATTACAAGGTATTAAATCAACAGATAAAATTTTCTTAGCTTCATTAATACAAGAAGTAGGAAAAATAATAATATCAGATATGATAAAAGAAGATGGAGAAGAAGAAAATTTTAAAATGGATATTATGACAGCTTCAAACATAGAAGAAATAGAAGAAGCTTATTTAAATATGTCGACTATTGAAGTAACAACCTTGATTTTATCAAAATGGGAAATAGATTATGATATAAAAGAAATAATTAATAATTCAAGTAATCCTAAAAAAGCAAATCCTAAATATCAACGAGAAGCAGCAATATTAAATGTTATAAGAACTGCTATACCTATAAATAAACCATTGTCTGAACAAGCAATTAAATTAGCAAAGAAAAAAGCAGAAATGTATGGTTTAGATGCTAAATCATTAGAAGAAGCAATAGAATATGTAAAATCTTATATATAAATGAAAAAAATATATTTATTTCTAATATTAATCACAAGTTTATCTTCAAAAACTTGTGATTTCAAAGAATTTATACAAAGTAACCATTTTACTTATAAACCAAAATATATAACAGTATATATAAATGGAAAACCTACAAAAAAATTAGATAAAACACAAACTATATTTCCAGAATGTTATATAAAAAACAAAAAATTATTTATGTTTCTTTATAGGGACGATTTAAAAAATATATTATTAGTTCAGTTTATTTTTAAAACTGATAATTATTATTTTCAAAATTTTGCAGAAGATTTAATATATAAAAATGAAATTATAAACAAAGCGATAAAAAATATTAAATCAAATAAAAAAATAATAATAGAAGTTTCATCTAATGAACATTTAGAAATAAGATTTGAAAAGAAAAATAAAGAAATAATTTTAATAAATAATAAAATAAGCAAAAAAAAGAAAAATTAGAAAATTTCTAATAAATCTTTAATATGTTTATAACCAGTTCCATAAGAAATAATTTTTTTATTGATATTCATTTTTTTACAATGTTCAATAAAAATTTCTTCAAGTTTATGTTTTCTAATGGAACCATTCAAAGAAACTTCACCAATAAAAATAAAATTATTAATATTAAACTCTTGTTGAGAACTTAATATAGAAGCTATTACTGCTAAATCAATTTGAGGTTCATTTTTGATTTTAACACCTCCTGCAATATTTGTAAATACATTATATTCATATATAAATACTTCTAAATATTTTGTAATTATTGCTAATATTTGCATATATTTTTTATTATCAAAACCAACAACATTATAAATTTTATTATCAGAATTAGAAGATGTAACTAAACTTTCTATATCAATGAAAATAGGGCGATTACCTTGTAATATCATTGAAGTAGCATTACCAAAACTATCATCATTATCATCAATAAAAATAAAAGAAGGGTCTTCTACCTCAACTAAACCAGAAGAAGTCATTTTTAAAATAGCAGTTTCATCTGATTTTCCAAATCTATTTTTACCACTTTGCACAATTCTATAAATCCCATCTTCTTCCATATCAGAAAATTCAAAAACACCATCAACCATATGTTTGAAAAAATTAGAACCTGTAATAGTTCCATCTTTAGTTACATGAGAAATAATAATAATAGTTTTATTTTCTTCTTTTGCATATTTCATTAATAACATAACATTGGCATTAATTTGAGCAACACCACCTATAACACCAGTATCAGGTAGATATAAAGAATTGATACTATCAATTATAATAAAATCACTATCCTTACTCATTTCTTTAATATTTAAAGTATTATATTCATCAGTTAAAGAAAAATCAGCTTTAAGACCTAAGCGATTATATCTTTCTTTAAGTTGTTCAGGATTTTCCTCAGCAGTAACATAAAAACAATTTTTATTTTGTTGAGATAAATTATTAATAATTTGCATTAATAAAGTAGATTTACCAATACCTGGTCTTCCAAAAAAAACATTTAAAGAATTTGGCATTACTCCTTTATTATTATTAGAACCACCAAAAACATTATCAATTTGTTTAAAACCTGTTGAAAATCTTTTTACATCACTAATATTAACATCTTTAATATTTTTAGCATCTTTTGTTAAAGTTACTTTAGAAGAAATTTCCTTTCCTTTGACAATAATAGTATCTGTTTGTAATCTTCTTTCTTCACCAACACCTTCACCACATTTACACATTCCAAAAAATTTTGGAGATGTAAAACCACATTCAGGACAATACCATTCAGTTAATTTTTTTTTAGCCATATTGATTAATTACCTTTTTATTTTCTATTTAAAAATTATAACATATTTTAAAATATTAAAAAACCTTTATTTAATACGATTATTCTGATATAATTCAAAAAATTAAATTTAAATTAAGGAAAAAAAATGAAACCTAAATATAATGTTGCATTTTTTATAATAGTCTTTTTAATGTCTGTATGGTTTTCTATTCCATCTCTAACTAATTCGGATAGAACACCTAAAATAAATCTTGGATTAGATTTACAAGGAGGATTATATTTATTATTAGAGGTAGATAAAAAAAATTTATTTGAAAATAAAATGAAAAATATTGCTTCTCAAATTAAATATATAGCAGATGAAAATGATTTATATATAGATACAATAAATATATCAAAAACAAAAATAGTTTTAAAAATGCTTGATGATACAAAAGAAACTCAAAATATTTTAAATAAATATTTTAAACAAGAAAAATTTAAAGTAATTCATAAAGAAAATATAAAAGAAGAAATAGGGATTTATGAAATAGAGTTAGATGAAAAACAAAAAAATACTTATTTAGAAGAAAAATTAATTAAAACATTGGAAGTAATAAGAAATAGATTAAATCAATTTGGTTTAAGTGAGCCATCAGTAGTTAGAAATGGAAAAGATAGAATAGTTGTAGAAGTTCCAGGAGTAAGTACAGTAGAGGAAGAACAAAGAATAGTAAAATTAATTACAACTACTGCATATTTACAATTTATGAAAGTAGCAAAATCAAAGAAAAATAGTGTTTCATATCCTTATATAAATAATCCAAAACTTAATTTAGATGTAGAAAATATTACAATATTAGATGGTTCTTATTTAGAAAATGCAATGATGGGATTTGACCAAAATAACAGAGTTCAAATTCAATTTGAGTTCAATACAGAAGGTGGTCATATTTTTAAAAAATTTACATCTGAAAATATAGGAGAAAGATTAGCCATAGTTATAGATAATAAAATTTATTCAGCTCCAACAATTCAAAGTGCAATAGGTAGAAATGGAAGTATAACAGGAGATTTCACAGTTGAAGAAGCAAAAGATTTAGCAATAGCATTAAAAAGTGGTTCATCAGGTGTAAAAGTAAATATTTTAGAAAAGAAAACAATAGGGGCATCATTAGGTGAAGAAAGTATTATTAATGGTGCATTAAGCTTAATTATAGGTTTTTTATTAGTAATAATATTTATTATTTATTTTTATAAACAAAGTGGCTTAATAATAGCATTTGCATTAATTGTAAATTTATTTATGATTTTAGCAATTATGGCATCTATGAATGCAACAATGACCTTACCAGGAATTATAGGTATTGTTTTAACAGTTGGAATGGCAATAGATTCCAATATTATTATTAACGAAAGAATAAACGAAGAATTACTTAAAGGTACAACAGTATCAAAAGCAATTGAAGCAGGATATAATAGAGCATTTTTAACTATTTTTGATGCTAATATTACTACTATTCTTGCAGCGATGGTATTATACAGTTATGGAAATAGTACGATAAAAGGTTTCGCTTTAACATTAATTATAGGTATTATTAGTTCAATGTTTACATCAATATATGGAACTAAAAATTTATTTTTAGTATTTAATCCAACAATAAAACCAAGAGGAAATAAAAATGTTTAATATTAATTTTATGAAATATAAAAATTTATTTTTATCAATATCAATAAGTTTAATAATACTTACAGCAGGTTTATTAATGTTTAAACCATTAAATCTCGGTATTGATTTTACAGGGGGGTCGATTTTACAATGTAAAATGGATAAAAAAGCCCCATTAAAAGAAATTAGAAAAGAATTAAAAAAACATAATATTACAGCATCAGTAGTAAAGTTTGAAACAGATAAAGAATTTCTAATAAAAGTAGGATTAAATAAAACAACTTTAAATGTAAATGAAATATTCAATTTACTTAAAAAAGAATATCCATCACTTGAATTAAGAAGAACTGAACATATAGGAGCAAAAGTCGGTAATGAACTTGCAGAAAAAGGAACAATAGCCCTATTATTAACAATATTAATTATTTTAATATATGTTTCATTAAGATTTGAGTGGAGATTTGCAGTTGCTTCATCTATCGCATTGTTACACGATGTATTTATTACATTAGGTTTAATAATTTTATTAAATGTAAATTTAAATCTTGAAATATTAGCTGCTCTTTTAACAATTTTAGGATATTCTATTAATGATACAATAGTTGTATTTGATAGAATAAGAGAAAACTTAGAGCAAATGAAAATAAAAGATTTAGATGAATTAATAAATAAATCTATAAATGAAACATTAACAAGAACATTATTAACTTCATTAACAACTCTATTTGTTGTATTATCAGTATTTTTATTTGGTGGAGACATGGTATCAGGACTATCAATAACTTTATTAATAGGTATAACAATAGGAACTTATAGTTCAATTTTTATTGCATCTCCATTATTAAAAATACTTAATTTTAATATATCAGAATGGAATAAAAAAATACAAGAAAAAAATAAACTTAAAGCAGAAAGAGAAAAACAAAGAGCAATGTATGAAAATGGTATAGTTTAAAACTATATCATTTAAATTAATTTAATAGATAACATTTTCTGAATCAACTCTTCTAAACTATTCAATTTATAAAAGAGGGGTTCTTGTTAAACCTGATAAAATTCTACAAATTATAAAAAATACTTATTAAATATAATAAAACCAATTAAACATTTAAATCCTAAAATTAATAATTTTTTAATTAACTTTTATAATTTATGAAAACAAATTATAAAAAGGGTTAAAAATGGATTTAACAATTAACGAATTACTAAAAACAGTAGTAGAAAATGGTTGTTCTGATTTACATATAATATCAGAAACAGAACCTCGATTAAGAATAGATGGTGAATTAGAACTATTAGATATTCCTCCACTTAATACAGACCAAGTAAAATCTTTATTATATTCAATTATAGATAGTAGTCAAAAAAAGGTTTTTGAAGAAACAAATGAATTAGATTTTGCTATTTTACTGTCAAATATAGGAAGATTTAGAGCAAATTATTATATGGAAAGAAAAAGAATGGCGGCAGCTTTTCGTATTATTCCAGAAGAAATACCATCATTAGATGAATTAAATCAACCACATGTATTATATGAATTCTCTAATTATGAAAAAGGGTTAATATTAGTAACAGGTCCAACAGGTTCAGGTAAATCAACAACAATGGCATCAATAATTAATGAAATTAATGAAAATCACAAAAAACACATAATTACAATTGAAGACCCAATAGAATTTGAACATACAAATAAAAAAAGTGTTTTTTCACAAAGAGAAGTAGGAGAGGATACTGCCAGTTTTGCAAGTGCTTTAAAATATGCCATGAGAGAAGACCCAGATGTTATATTAGTAGGTGAAATGAGGGATTTAGAAACAATTCGTGCTGCATTGACTGCGGCTGAAACAGGACACCTTGTAATAGGAACATTACATACCAATTCAGCTGTACAAACTATCAATAGAATCATAAATGTTTTCCCAAGAGAAGAGCAAGATATTATTAGAACACAACTTTCTATGACATTAAAAGGAATAGTATCTCAAATATTAGTTCCAAAAATTGAAGGAGGTCGTATAGCAATACAAGAAATTTTAACAAATGTCCCAGCAGTAGCAAACTTAATTAGAGAAAATAAATTACCTCAATTAAAAAGTCAAATGGAACTTAATCAAACAGTTACATTAATGCAAACTCAAAAACAAGAATTACTTAAATTCATAAATATGGGAGAAATTTCAAAAGAAACAGCATTGAAATATGCTTCTGATAGAGCAGAGTTAGAAAAAAATCTATAAGCATATAGAAGGTAGAATAATCTATCTTGTAAAGCTATCAGCCCTATAGGGCGATGGTTTAGCAACTCAACTTTCTACTAAAAAAAATTAAATTTTTAATAAATTACTTTTAATAATAGTTTTAGTATCCACAAGAATTAATTGAACAACTTTTGCATCTTCAAATTCAGGATGTTTTTTTAAATAGTTTTTAACTAAATATTTTCTATCTTCTACACTTTCAATTTTTACATTGGTAGAAACAACACTTTTTTTACGAGTATATCCTATTTTATCTTTATATTTTACATTAAATATACAAGAATAAATATAAACAGTTACTTCATCAGTATGTAAAAACTCTAATATTTTCTCTTTTTTATATTTATCAAAAAATAAAAAATCATCTTTCTTTTTCATTAAAATTTCCTTAAATCTCTTTTAAAGATAAGTCTAACATATTAAAACTTAAATATAGTTTAATTTTATAGTATTTTTTAATAAAAATAATTTATAATAAATTAAAAAGGATTTTTTGATGAATATAAAAATATTATTATTATTAATTCTACCAATACTTTTAATGGCTGGTCAATATGAAGGTAAATATAAATATTTTTTAAAAAAAGAAATTTTATATCAAGATGAAATACCAGCAGAAGTGTCATCAGTGAATTTCATGTATTTAGGAAATTATGTAGATAATGATTATGTGATTTTATTTAAAAAAGATGGTGGAGGAATTAGACAAAGATTGGTAACAAAAATAAGAAGAAACGAAGAAAAAATTCAAAAAAATTTAGATGCTATTGCTCAATTGAAATATAATAAAAATTTTTCACCAGAAGAAAAATACATAGAAAAAAAAGTATATTTAGATTCTAATAAAGAGTGGAGACAGCAAATAGAAGATGCAAAAGGAGCATTAAATTTATTAAGTAAAAATACTAAATATGGTATAAAATATACAGGGTATGTAGTTGATATTTATCCACTAAGAGGAACAATACTTATTAAAGGGACTCCTGTTTTTGCAACTGTTGATACATCTATTGCAAGAATGAAAATCAAAGTTTCAGAAGAAGATTATAAAAATATTGATTTTAAAACAGTCAAAAGAAACAATACAATAATAAATCCAAAATTTATTAAAAAAGCTAAAAAAGATAAAAAAAATAAAGGTAATTATATATATATTTATTTAGCAAAACCATCAAAATATGAAATAAACAAACATTATAAGATTACAATTTATTAAAAAATATGATACAATTTGAAAAAAGTTAGGGAATTAAATATGAAAAAAATATTTTTTTTAATTTTTATAATTTTATTTTCAGGTTGTGTAGAAACAATAGGAACAAATACAACATTAGAAGAAAAAGTTGTTAAAGGTAAAATTTTATCTAAAAAACCAAAAGTTTTAATAAATAAAAATATCAAAAGCATAGAATTCAGACAATTATTGGCTACATTAGTAAATCAAATAAATCAAAAAGATATTAAAATTTCAAATGTAAAAGAAACATTAACATATAAAATAGAAAACTACACATATAATATAAAATATATAGGTCAGAAGATATATAAACACACATTATATTTAAAAATGTTTATAATATATGGTAATAAAGAAATAATACAAGAAATAAATGTAGAAAGAGAAATTGAACTAAATAACAAACAAGATTTAGAATTAATAGCATATATAGTAGATAAAGCATTATCAAAAGGAATAAAACAGATGAAAAACAAACTAAGGGTAAATAAATGAAAATGAGAAAAGGTTTTACATTCATAGAAGTCATAATGGTATTAGTCATAATGGGAATTTTAGCTACTCAAATAAATTTTAATATGACAACTGATTTTGATACTTTAGATAACGAATATGGTGAGTTAAAACAAAATCTGAATTACACAAAACAACTTAATTTAAACCAAAATTTTTTTGATGGAACAGATACAGGTTGGATTGATAATACTGATTGTTTTGAACTTATAAATACAAAGGAATATGAACTAAATAATGGTGGAACACCTTTAAAAAGTCAAAATTATGATAATAAAGATTTTAATATAAAATTAAATAGTATATTAACAATGAAAGAGGAAACATCTGGTAATAATATATCAAAAATATGTTTTGACAATATAGGAAGACCATATAAAACAAATTTAAATACTGCTAATATTTTAACAGAAAATATTGTTTTAACATTAAGTACTCCTAATGGAGATTATAATAGAACTATAACAATAGAAAAAATAACAGGATATATTAAATGAAAATGAGAAAAGGTTTTACAATAATAGAAGTAATATTTATGATGTCTATATTAGCTATTATATTACCTACATTACCATTGTTAGTAATGAAAAGTTCTGATGCAATAAAAGAAATAAAAGATACAGAATATTATTCCAATGGTTTTACAAGTACAATATTGACAATAAATAAATTATGGGATGAAAACAATACTGATGATATTGAAACATCAGGAAAATATTATGTTTTAGAAACAGATGCTACAACAAATGATAATAATTTATTAAATTGTATAAATAATTATAGACAAGGGCATTATCAAGCAAAAAATAGAAGAAAATGTACTACAGAAGGCAAAACAGCTTCTACTTTAGGATTAGATACAGGAGAAACATATACAAATGGAGAAATAGATGACATAGATGATTTTGATGTAACTGAATATAGAATTATTCCAGAAAACAAATTGACCCCTGAATTTGAAACAGAAGTTTCAAACGCTAATACATCAGGTGAAGACGATTGGGTATGGTTAAAACAAATTTTAGCAGAGCCAGTAGATGAAAATGATATTGATGCAAGTGTTACAGTAATAGCAAATAAATATTCTATTACAGAGGATTTAGCAAGAAAGTGGGTAATAATAATGCCAACATTAAAAGTATCAACAGTAATTAATTATATTGATTATAAAAAACCATCTGCAGATGATATAGATACATCTATATTAAATAATTCAGGAAATAAAACAGATATAAAAAGAGTAACAGTTATTTTAACTGATTTAACAGATAAAAATCGTGATACGAGAAAAGAAATCAGATATTATTATTATGCAACTAATATAGGTACTGATATTCCATTAGTAAAGGTGAATGATTAAATGAGAAGAAGTGGTTTTACATTAATAGAAATGATTTTTGCCATTACATTGATGGCAATAACAGGCGGTATAGTAAGTAGTTTATTAGGAAAAGTATATGAAAATTATGCAATCCAACAAGAAACATCAAATTTAGAATTTAAATCAATACAAGTTTTAAATCAAATAGAACATTATTTAAAAAGAAGTATTCCAAATTCAATAATGTTACATGATGGTTCAACAGATGCATCAGGAAATTTAGATGTGTACAATGAAGATGCTTATACTGCATTATTAAATATAGGATATGGTTCAGGAAATTTAGATTCTAATAAAACTTTGATTTGGTTAGATATGGATATTGAAAATTTATATGGAGATGGTCCTCAACCAAATTATAATAAATGGTTAAATATAAAAGATTCAGATGATAAAAAAATGATTTCAGTAGATAGTAAATTTGGAAATATTGTAGATGTTCAAAAAAATATATTTGGAACAACAAATGCAAGTCCAGCAATATATTATGTATATGGTAATCAACAAGGAACATCATATGAAAAATTTTATAATAAAACAAACACAACTGATTTAACTGCAATATTTGCAATAGACCAAAGTGCTACTATATCAGATAATGAGTTTTCACTTAAAAGAAAACCTGATGAAATAGGTGAAATTTTCTATGTTACAGGAACAGGATATGGATTAAGTTTAGAAAATCATAATTTATATTTAATTTATAATTATCAACCTTGGGATGCCTTAACAAGTGGAACAAACACTGGGAATGGAGAAACTTTTGTTGATGGAACAAAACAATTATTAATGGAAAATGTAAAATCATTTGAATTTTGGTCTGAATATGACACAATGAGAATGAAAATATGTTTATACTCAAATATGAATGTAGATGCAGATAATACAGATGATTTAGATAATAAAGCAAGTATATGTAAAGAAAAAGCAATAGAGGTAAGATAATATGAAAAATAAAAATAAAAAAGGTTTTGCTCTTGTTTATGCAGTATTATTAATGATATTAGTGGCATCAGTTGGAATGCATACATTACATCTTATAAATAATACAACTTCTGCTGCAATTAAAGAACATATTAAAGTACAAATGGATTTATATATGAATTCTTCAATTGAATATGCTTTACTTTATTTAGGGGAAGCAAAATTAACAGGTTCTAAAACTATAACAATTAAATATCCAGGAAATTATGAATATAAAGTTACAATGACACCATTAAATGTTCCAATAGATATCCCTGAAAGTCAAGGGATTGTACTAATGGATTTAAAAGGTGAATATTTAGATAATAATCATAAATTTACATTAGCAAAAAGAACAATTCAAAAACCTTAAAATAAATGATTTTGAAATATTATTATATACAGAATAATAAATCCATTAATCATAGCAAATATTTTAAGTGAAATATATATATATTTTATTTTAAAGGAATATTAAAAAAATGAAAAAAATTATATTATCAATATTGACAATTTCTTTGTTAGGAACAAATTTATTTTCAAAAGATATTAAAACAATTAACGATGTAAAAGAAATGGTAGAAGAAAGTAAAACCATATTGCCAAGAAATATGAATACCCAAATGGTTTTAATGGGATTGAGTTTTGATGAAAAAAATAAAAAACTTAAATATGAAATTTCATTTATAAATTTAGATAAAATTAATTTGGAAATGGCAGATATAAGAAAAATACTTATAGAATCACTTAAAGATAATATTTGCCCAAATAAAACAACAAAAGAATTATTTAAATTAAATATAAATACTATTTATAATTATTCAGATAAATATGGTGATTATTATTATGGGGAAGAAGTGACACCTGACTTCTGTGAATTAAAAAATAAAGAATAAGAAATAAAGAGATGTCCTTTATTTCTTTTCTTCTGGAATTTGTTTTTCAAGAGTTTTTATACCATCAGTAATTCCACTTTGAACACTATTTATTAATTCAGTTCTTGTTTTTTCATTAGATAAAGTGTCAGTTACATTTTTAATATGTTTATTATCTAAAATCGAATTTGTAATATTACTTGCTTTCTCTTCAATTTTAGAACTATTTTCTTTTGCTTTTTTCTTGATATTATCAACATTATACATTAATTTATTACCAAGATTAAGTAATCTTTCATAATATTGACTATTTTTACCTTTTTCTTGAAAATATTTAGAAGTAAAATCCAATTTTGACCCAACAGTGATAATAATAGTTATTATTAAAACAGCTTTTAAAGCACCAACAAAAATACCTGTAATCCTATCTAATATACCTAAACCAGTTACTTTATAAAATAAATTAGTAATAAAGTTTATTATTCCACCACTTATCATAAATAAAATTACCAAAGAAATATACCCAAGAAAATAAAAAGCTTCTTTACTTGTATTTAAATGTAATTTATCACTTACAAAAGCACCTGTATGTTCAGCAAAAATAGGAGCAATAACTATTGATAAAAATAAAACTAATAATCCTATTACTTCTTTTGTTGCACCTTTAAATAAACCTTTTATTGATAAAACAATAATGAATAAACTCATTAATATATCTATATTTTGCATATAAATTAATCCTTTTTTTTTCTTTTTATTATAACTTATTTTTATTATTTTTAACACTATATTTTAAGTTTATAAAAATTAAGTTTTATTTAAGTTATAGATTAGCTATAATATGATTATTAAAATATAAAAAGAGAAATAAAATGAATATATCAAAATTAACTAATCAAAAATATTATATTACAGACATTGAATTAAAAGGGTTTAAGGGAACAAAAGAAATAAATAATGAAGATGGAATATTAAAGCTTCATTTTAATACAGAATTAGATAAAAAAGAAATAATATTAATATATGCTGAAAATGGAAAAGGAAAAAGTACAATTTTAGAAAATTTACATGCATATCCAAGTATGATTTCAAGAGATATAAAACAATCAATAGAGTATCCAGCATATAAAAAAATTACTTTTAAAAATAATAATCAAACATTAAGATTTGAAATTTTTTGGGAAAGTGAAAATAGTACAAAAGGTTATATTTATGTGGATGATATAAAATTACCACAAACAGAAAAAGGAAATATAACTGAATATAAAGTAATGGTAGAAAAAATTTTTTTAGAATTTAATAAATTTAAAACATCATTATTTATGCAACAAGGTGTTCTTGATATAGTAAAAGCTAAACCTGCTGAAAGAGCAAAAATAATAAATAATTTTAGTTCTCCAACTATTTCTTATGACGATATAAAACAAGAAACATTAAAAAAATTAGATTTAATTAAACAAGAAATAAACATATATGAAAAAGAAATAGAGAATTATAAAGGTTATGAAAATAGATATAATGATTTAAAAAAATTTAATGAAAAAGAAATTAGAAATAATTTAGAAAAACTAATAAATGATGAAAAGAAATTAAAATTAAAATTAGAAGAAGAAGAAAATAAAAAAACATTTGATGAATATAAAAGTAAAGAATTATTAAAATTAAAATCAGAACAATTAATTAAAACAGAAAAAGAATTAAAAAAAGAATTAGAAGAGATAACAAAAAGCATCAAAGAACTTAAACAAAATACTAACAATGAAAATGTAGTTATAAAAGTGCCACAAATAGAAAAGCTTAAAACAAAACAAACAGAAATACAAGAAGATTTAAACTTTTTTGAAATAAATAAAAATATTAACTTTAATGCAATAAAAGAAAAAAGCGAAAAAAAGATAAATGAAGAAATAGAAAATAAAAAAATAATAATAGAAAAATATGATTATATAAAATTATTAATGAAACAGTTGAATGAAATAAAAATTGAACTTAAAACAATAAAAGAAAATATAACTTCATTAAATTCATTACATAATAAAGATATAGAAGAAGTTTTAAAAGAAGAAGGACAATTAGAAAAATACCAAAAAAATTTAAATCTAATAAATAATTTATTATCAATAAAGAATAAATTAAAAGAAGAAATAAAAGAAATAGAAACACAAAAATTACCAGATATAAAAATTAAAGAAATTTCTTTAGAAATATCAAACCTAAAAAAAGAATTAGAAAAAGAAGAGAAAACATATTATTCATTAGAAGAAAAAGAAAAAGAACTTAAAGAATATAATAAAATTTTATTAAATATAGAAAATGGAGAAAATGAAGATATTAGATGTAAATGTTGTAAATCAATATTAGATATTAATTCGATAAATAATCATATAAATAAAATCAAAAAAGAATTAGAAATAAAAGAATTAACAGAAATTAAAGTAAAAGAGTTAAAAAAACAAATAAAAGATTTAGAAGAAAAAGAAAATAAAATAAATTGGTTTAAAAAACAAATAAAAGAAAAAATAGACGAATTAAAAGCAGAGAAATTTCAAGATTTAGAAAATAAAAAAATGAAAACAGAAAATATATTAAAACAACTTCAAAAACATTTTGAAATTACAAAACAAATAAAAGATTTAAAAGAACAATTTGAATCTAAATTAAATAAAAAAGAAGAAATTCACAAACAATTGGAGATAGTTTCTATAGATATTATAGAAGAAATAAAAAATAAAGAAAAAATAGAAATCAAAAAAGATTTAATTCAACTTGAATTAATAAAAGATATGAAAGAAAAAGTATTAAAATATAATATTGAACAAAGTGATTTTAATATTTTTATTTTAAAATTAAAAGAAAAATTAAATCAACATATAAAAGAAAGAGAAATTTTAGAAAAGGAAGTAGAAGAATATACAAATACAATAAATAAAATAAATAATTTAAATGAAACAAAAATTAAAAAAGAAAATGAATTAAATAACCAACGACAAATAAAAGACAAAATAGAAGAAATTACAAAACAATTAGAAGAAAATAATTTTAATATAGAAATTTATGAAGCAATATCCCAAAAATATAAAGAAATAATTGAAGAAATAAAAACAATAGAACAATCTATAACAGAATATGAAAAAGATAAAGAATTTATAGAAAAAATGATGAAAGAATTTATAGAAAAAAAAGAAAAAATAGAAGAATTAAAAAAAGAAGAATTTATTTATAAAAAAATAAAAATATATTCAGATAGAATAAAAAAAGCACAAGTAAGTAATTTTTTTGCTGGTATAACAGAAACAATAAATCAAATTATTGAAACAGAAGAGGGTTCTCTTAAAAACTTAAAAGTATCAATAACTCAAAAAGGTAATAAGAACTTAAATATAAATACAAGAACAAAATTAAATACAGCAGAAGATATATCATTATTATCTGGTGCTGAACAAATAGTTGTTTCAAGAGGTATATCATTAGCATTAGCAAAAGAACATAATTTCGGAATAGTTTATATGGATGAAAGTGATGGTGCATTAGATAAAAAAAATAAAAACCAATTTATCAACACATTAAGAAAAACAAAAACAATGGTTGGAACAAATCAATTATTTGTAATTTCTCATAATGAAGATTTATTATTATTAGTTGATGAAGTAATAAAATTATAATTTTTTTATAGATTTCTTAAAAAATACTTAAAAATCTTGATTTTAAGTTTTTTTTAAGTTATTATTTCAAAATACTAAATTATTAGGAAATCTAATGAAAAAACATAAGCAACAATTAGAACAATATATCAAAGAATTAAAAGAACTCAGAGAAGATGAGGCTTTTAAAGAAAAAGTATTTCATTTAGATGGGTCTCCAAATTCACCATATTTAATTTTGTATTCAAAAGTAATACAAAAATATTTTGATACAAAAAATACAGAAGAATTGAAAGATTTTAATTTTATAAAAGAGTATGCCAAAAATTTAATTAAAGAAAAGAATATATCAAATAAAGAATATGAAAAATTAGAAGAAAAATACAATAAAATTTTTGAAGAACACGAAGATAAATTTTTATTAGACACAATTATTTTTAAAAAATATAATTGTAGAGAATATTTTGATATAACAGAGAAACTAAATGATTTAATAGTTGATTATACAGAAGAAGAAAAAGAATTAATATATAAAATATTAAAATATAATAATAATAAATCAAAAATAGAAAAAGAAATAATTGAGTTAGAGTTAGAGTATATATTACTTACAGAATATATTTATATAAACAAATTTGATAAATTAATAAAAAAAATAATTCATAAAAATACACAAAATAGATATATATCATCATCAGTATCAGGAACTATATCATCATCGAATACAGAAAAAAATAATCAATCAAAATACAATAAAGATGATTTACTTAATTTGGTAAAAAGAGAAGCACTTTCCTATGCAATGGAAGGTTTCTTGATAGGTATGAGACGATATGATATAAGTATGGGAAATCAATTAAGTACCTATATGACTTGGTGGTTAGAACAACGTGTTATATATTATATAGAGAAAGATTCAACCTTAAATAAAGCTACAAAGATAATAGATAATTTAAAACACTATTCTTTTGAAGATGCAGAAAATGAAGATTTTAGATTTCATAAATTTGATAATATCAAATATTCAAATTATAATTTTCAAGATATTGATGATATGTCTAATTCTATAACAGAAAGTGAAGATAATTTTTTTAATAATGTAAAAACAGAAGTAGTATATGATATTTTAATATTTTTCTGTAAATATAAAGATATATTTATGTATCATGAATATTTGTTAATAAAATATGACTTACTATTAGAAAATTTCATATATTTTATAGATATAAATCCAAAACAAGAAATAATAGATTGTTTTTATAAGGATATTAATATATTTATTAGGAAATTACAAAAACAAGAAGGTTATGAAAATTTAGAAGAATTTACAAAAGTTACGGAATTTTATAAAATTTCAGAATTATTAGAAACATATTTTAATGTGGAACACTCAGATTTCCTAAGTATAAAAAGGTCACTTAAACAAAAATTTATAAATATGTTAAATAAAATTTTTACAGATACTGAACCAGAATAATTAATAAGTTTTGATTTTAAAAAAAATATGTTATAATTAAGTTCTATTTTAAAATTTAATAAAAAGGACAACCAAGTGAAATATCAAAATTTACAAGCAGTAATAAATAATACAATTAAAAATAAAGAGGATGAAGATATAATTAATGCATTAGTTGATTTAAAATCTTCAATAGAAGTAATAGATGATATAGCTAAAACTTTAAATATATCTTTTGAACAACTTAAAAAAGCATCAGATAAAAAACCTGTTGAAGTATTCGAATTGACTATATTTAATAAAGAAATAGAAAATATTATTGAATATGAAAAAGAAGATGATATAATTTCATCATTAATTTCATTATCAAATATTTTGGCTCAGACAGAAAGTATTGTAAAAGACACACCATTTACAATGGAGATGGTTTATAAATCTTTAAAAAAAGAAGTAAAAGAACCTGCTAAAAAAGAAGAAACTCAATCAAAAGAAGAACCTGCCAAACAAGAAAAAATAGAAGAACAACCAAAACAAGAAAAAGAAATAAAAAAAGAAACTTCAAAAACAGAGAAAAAAGCACCTGCTAAAAAGGAAGAAACACCATCAAAAGAAGAACCTGCTAAACAAGAAAAAACAGCTAAAAAAGAAGAAGCTCCTGAAACAGAAGATTTAATATTTTAAGATAAAAACTTATCATTTTATCATCTTTTGGCAGAAAACTTCGCCATTCAAGGCGGAGAACTTCATATGACGAGTTAATTAATTATTTTTTCTTTAATTAACTTATTTAATATCCCCATATTATTCATAACTGCATTATAATATCTATAATTTTTATTTCCACCATTATATCTTGAAATAGCTTTAAAATAATCAAAATCAGTTTTCTCATAATTATATTTTAAATAATTTCCTGCTAAAATTGCTCCAAAAGCAAAATCATTTAATAATCTATTCATTATCCAAAAATCACTTTTAGATTTTAAAAAAGACAAAGACGGGATTTTATAAGACATAACTCGTACAGTAGATATTCTCATCTGAAAAGGACCTAATGAATTTTTAAGTAAATGTCGTCTCGTTTTGTCTTTATTGAAAGAATCACCAATAATATATTTCCCAGCAGTTGTTTCAGTTAAAAGAATTGAAGTTAATGCTTTTTCAAAAGTCATTCCATTTGAAGCAACGATTGATTTACCTATATTATAGGTAGTTTGAATTAATTCAATCTGTTTGTCATTAAATTTCTTTTTAATATTTTTAGCATTTAATAAAGAAATATTTAAAAATAAAAATAATGAACTTAAAATTAATTTAAAAGCCATCTTTTATATACACCTATCTGACTATCAATATCTTTGTATTTAAAACAATATTCTATATAAATTGTAAAACTTCTTTCTAATAAAGAAAAATCAACAGGATTTAAAATTAATAAATCAATATATTGATACATTCTTTCATAATCATAATCAGGGAATTTATATTTATTTGATAATATATAATTATTAAACTCATGAACCCTATTTATAAAATTAGTAGATAATAATAATAATTGAGAGGGATATAATGATAAATCATCAAATTCTAATAAGATTAAAATACCTAAAGGTTGTCCTTGATTTATACATTGTTTTATAAAATCTTCTCTATAAAGCTCTATCCATTGAATAATTTGATTTTCAGAAATCAATTTGTTAAAATAATGATATACCTCTAAAGTATTATTAACATTTAATTCTAATTGTGATAAAGTCTTCATTATTTTCCTAAAAGTTTAAATTTCTATATATTTTCTACTAATGTTTTAAATTATAAAAGAAGTTTCTTTTTTTTTCGTTTTTGGATATAATTATTGAATTAAAATATGGGAGACTATTATTGAAATCAACACTTAAAGAATGTAAAGAATGTAAAAAATTATATGATATTAAAAATATTAATTTTTGTCTAAATTTAGCTATTTCTGAAAAACTTAATCAAAACATATCAAAAGAAGAAAAAGAATATTTATTAGAAATGAATAATCTAATGACAGATTCAACAGGTATAAAATGGTGCACTTGTTTTACAGAAGATAAACAAAACTATTTAGAGGAAGCAGAAGAATATCTGTCTAATATAGATGACTTTAAAAGTATAGAAGAAGAAGAATTGGGTTTTGATTTTAAACTAAATGAAGATATATTATATATTGCTAATGAACATAATTTTGATAGTTTTTTATTTTTAAAATTTATTAAAACTTTAAAATCAAAACTACAAGATATAGAATTATTAAATTTCGATTTTATAAACTTTGATAAAATGACAAGTAGAGATTTTAATCCAAAAAAATATTATTCATCACCCAATTATTTATTAATATATGATTTTGAAAATTTACAAGAAGAAAATATTGATTTAATTATTAAATTAAATAATATAATTAAACAAAGAAAATCCATTGATAAAAAAACTTTTATTTTATCTAATATAAAATTAGAAAAATTAGAAAAATTCTTAATCACAAGGTTTTATACAAAAGATGAACATATAGTATTAGAACTTTTTAATTTACTTAAAAATAATTTTACACCTAAAATTGCAACAACAATAAATCAAAATGGAAATGTAAAACTTAATACATCATCAATAAAACAAAGAAAACAACGAAAAACAAAGAAACAAAAACAAGAAGAAGAAAAAGAATTAGAAATAGATAATCCAATGGATATATAAGGAGTTATAATGAAAAACATTAAAGCATTAACAAAATTTTTATCATTAGTTTTAATAAAACAAAAAGCGACTTTATTTTTTGTTTTATTATCAATATTAGGAATAGGAATAAGTTTCTTATTTATAAATACAAATATAGGAGTTGAACATAAGTTATTTAAAGATATTATTTTGTCTATGAATAGTTTGTTTTTACATTTTATAAGTATCTTCTTTACATTTTTAATTTTAGAAAAATTTAAACAAGGTAGTATTTCAATATTACCATTATCACTAAATATAAAAAGGTCAGAATATACTATATCATTGTTTTTAACAATGATAATTTCAACAATAGGTATATTTTTATCATTTTTTATAATAGATGCTGTAGTATTATATTTAATAGAAGCAAAACAAATTTTACCATTTCTATTACAAGTAATATTATATTATTTATCAAGTATTTTATTATCTTATATAATATTAACTTCTTTTTATTTATTAAGTGCTTCTCCAATAAAAGCAATAATGATAGGTATAATAACTTTTATAGTAGGAAACTCAATAGATGAATTAATATTTTATTATAAAAATGTAAAATCTGATTTTTCTAAACAAATAATAGATTACATTTCATATTTATTTCCAAATTTTTCATTATTTGATATACAAACATATGTAGTAAATAATACAAATGTTAATTTTACAAAAATAGGTATAGAAAGTTCATTATATTTTTTAATATTATCAATAATATTAATATATATTTCTTATTTTAAATTTAAATCAACAAAGGTAATTCCAAATGATTCATAGAATAATAATAATTATATTATTAACATTATTTTTCTTTTTTAATATGAAATTTTTAACAGAAAGAGAATATATAAAACCATTAGATGAATTATATAATTTGAATCCAACAACATATAAAATAGGAACAAATTTATATAGTTCTTTTTTTGCAGATAAATTTTGGTTAATTTCTTCAAATGTAAATGAAAAAAAATTAAAAAAAACAGAAGAAGAAATAAAAAAAATTAAAAAAGGCTATTTGATTTTAAATAGTCTCGATAAAAATTTCGTTCAACCAATTATATATGCAGTAGCATATTTAATCATTAATCAAAATCATTATCAAGAAGGAATGAATTTATTAAATGAAGCATTAAAAAAATCACCTAAAAATTCCAAATTATTATTTCAAAAATTAATATATATAACAACTTATAATCCTAAAAAACCAGATATAAAAGAAGTAATGAGAATAGCTAAGGAATTATATAAACAAAATATTATATATATAGGACGATTAAAAGTATCAGATTTTGTTGCTGAAACAATAGATTATTATACTAAAAATAAAAATTCAAAAATTGATAATTTAAAAAGACTTCTTAAATTTACAAAAAATGAAGAAATTCAAAATGATATAAAAGAAATATTAAAACAATATGAAAAAAATAAAACAGAAGGAGATAATAATGAATAGTATAACTTTAATGGGTCATAATGGAGCAGGTAAAACAACTTTAATATATTATTTAACAGGTCTTTTACCAGATGAAAAATCACATCCATTTATTAAAAACTTTAAAAATAAAGTAAATAAATTAACAAATAAAAATATAGCATATGTTCCTGAAATATCTTATTTAGAAGGAAATTTGACTGCATTGGATTATTTTAATTTATTTAAAAGTATTAAAAATGATGATAATATAACTTTAGAAGAAATTTTTAAAAAAGTAGAATTAAAAGCAAAACCCAATCAAAAATTAAAAGAATATTCTAAAGGAATGAAACAAAGACTTTTAATAGGATTATCTTTAATTGGAAATCCAGATATAATAATATTAGATGAACCATTTAGTGGATTAGATATTTTTGGAGAAAAAATAGTTTTTGAAATTATAAAAGAACTTAATAAATCAAAAAAATTAATAATTTGTTCTCATAGTCCAAGATTAGCAATAGAGCTTAAAAATGAAATATGGATATTAAAAGAAGGCGAAATAAAAATCCAAAAAAAATATCAAAAAGAAGAAGAATTAATAAAAGATTTCACAAAAAACAAACCATCACTTATAAAATAAATTTATTTAACTTTTAAGAAATATTATTTTTTTTTTCTATTATAATAAAAAGAAAAAGGAATAAGAATGTTAAGTAAAAATAAATATTTCTTATTATTATTATTAACTCCTTTTATAACTAATCTACAAGCAATAGATGTTACAGAAATAGAGAGAAATGATAATT
>Ga0256828_1000093_pt1 | contig 57946 bp, 54 predicted proteins | sample CV88metaG_FD_185993 | JGI IMG/M metagenome (GOLD analysis project Ga0256828, IMG submission 185993) | Hydrothermal vent microbial communities from East Pacific Rise, Pacific Ocean - CV88 | ecosystem: Environmental > Aquatic > Marine > Hydrothermal vents | place: Pacific Ocean: East Pacific Rise...
TGTGCCACTGTAATCCCTTGGATTAGAAGCCCAAGGGCTAGTCCAATCATTGCAGGAGCTACTCCAAAGATCAATAGAAGGGTCGTTCCCAAGATCAGGTGTACTTCACTTACGCCTACAGGGTAGTGTGGTAAGACCTCAAAACAGAAAAAGACCACCATGGTGCTCAATATGGCTCTAAGAAGTAGAGAGAGTGCACCACTCTCTTTAATATGCTCCCATGCTAGTTTGGCTCCGACTCCTAGAACACCTGCTGCTGTTCCATAACTTAATACCATTTTGGCACCTTGTACCACACCTGCTTCTATATGCATGTTTAATCCTTTTGTTTTTAAATTGTTATTGTATTGGTTGTTGAGCTAGGCTCAAAAAGCGTTCCTAAAACTGATAATTGGCGAAAAATCGCACCATATTGCCATCGTCATACATATCACTGTATATCAGATCTAAGCTATGATTGGGGTTAATCTCAAAACTTGCCAAGTAGTCGGTTTCGTTCTCCCCAATATCAAGATCAAGATGGCTAACCGCAAGGCTTAGACGATCAAAGGTGTAGCTTGCTTCATACCGCATCGCCTCTTGGTCTTGAACCTCGGCGATGGTGTGATCCTCTGATGAGGTAAAAAAGGGTCCTCCCCCAAATCCATTGGAAACCGTGCCGTTAACCTTATTATACGCAAAGCCAAGGGATAGGTTATCCACACTCCCCCCAAGGCTAAGCCCATACGCGGTATTGTCATGGTCTTGGTCGGTGTATTGGAGCCCCATGCTAAAAGTATCGGCTTCATAATCGAGTTGAGCATAGTTATAGTTGGCATCTTTTAGGTCGTAGTGCCACGCCTGTAGGGTTGTATTCTCAACGCCCTCATAGATTATTCCTCCAGTGGTTACCGCATCACTAGAGGCTTGCAAGTCGTTAAACTTTTCGGGAATAGGGGCATCGACTCCTGAGTATTTATCGAGCCATGCTAAGACTAAGGTGGTATCCTTTAGGTCTTGATTTATCAAGCTATATCCTTCGAAGCTATTGGGCACCATGCCAATATCATCACTATCGGCATAGGGGGTATCGATCTGTTGTCGTCCTGCTTTGATGAGGGTTTTGTTCCATTGTATTTTAAGATAGGATTCTCCTAAAATAGAGTAGCCTTGGTTGTGACTTCCAAGGAACATCCCCTCCTCATCTTTGCCAAAGAGGGGATTGGTGGTAAAAAAACTTCCCACCAAGCTAATGCCCGCAAGTGGATCGGTCTCTAGTGTAACGGTACCACCCATCGAGAGGGTGGTAGATCGATCGCCTTGGCTATCTTCGGTCTGGATTACCCCAAAACGAAGTTGCCCACTGTGGCTAATCCCTGAGATGGTCTCTGCAAGGTTGTCTGCCCCCATAAGTGGTGTTAAAATCAATAGAATGGTTGATAGTTGTGTTTTCACTAATTTCCTTTTTTATCAAATTGTTTGGTCTAAAAAAAGAAGATAGGGTGGAGAGGTCTTATACTCTTGATACTCAAACGCCTTTTTGTGGTATTGGTAGTTGGCATCAATCCACGAGAGTTTGTGCAGGGTCGAGTACATAGCAATGGTGGCAAGAGAGAAGTACTGTTTGCTATGACCTTTAAGATGTTTCATGGGCGGATTTTATCCTATTGTAGGTTATGTTTGACTGTTTTTAATCCTGATTTATTGTTCTCTTTTATGATTTTTATAACTTGATTAAAAATCATACAATAAATCATACAAAATCTCTCTTTTTTTGAGTATTATCATGCTTAGAATCTAGTAGAAAAGGGGCGATTGAATGTCTGAGAGTTCAACACCAATAGAGAGTTTTATCCACCACAAAGCTCAAACGGGAATGCAGTGTGGTAATTACAGTATTGATATACCTGAACTTAAAGAGGGTGAGCAGTACCGTTTTCATTTTGATGCCACGGCGTGCGTGGGGTGTCACTGTTGTGAGGCGGCGTGTAATGAGTTGCAAAACAACCCCCCCGAGGTCAAATGGCGACGGGTTGGAGAGATGGAGGGAGGAGAGTTTCCCAATGTCTTACAGTTTTTTAACTCCATGAGCTGTAACCACTGTTTGGAACCCGAGTGTCTGCGGGGGTGTCCGACGGAGTCTTATGTTAAGTTTGAAGAGAGTGGAATTGTCTGGCACGATGATGAGAGCTGTATTGGGTGTCAATATTGTACGTGGAACTGCCCCTATGAGGTTCCTGTGATGAATTATGATCGAGGGATCGTGACCAAGTGTGACATGTGTCACGATAAATTGGCAGTAGGGGAGACTCCTGCGTGTATTCAGGCGTGCCCTGCGGGGGCGATTGAGATTGAGGTGGTGCACAAAGAGGAGTGGATCAAATACGATATGCAAAAAGAGGGCATCGCCCCCCATCTGCCCGATGTGAACATCACCAAACCCACCACCCGTTATACCTTGCCCAAGAATATGCCTAAGATGAAGCCTGCGGATGAGCGACTGCTTAAGCCTGCCCATGCCGAGTTGCCTTTGGTCTTTATGACGGTATTAACCCAGATCTCTTTGGGGGCATTTTTGGCACTCTTTTTGGGGCAGTTGCTCTTTAGTTTTGGGCTTCATCTTCCTAAGCCCACCATGGGGATGGCACTGATGGCATTTATTCCTGCTGCGATTGGTCTACCACTTTCGGCACTGCATCTTGGGCGACCCATTTTAGCTATGAGTGCGATGAAAAACTGGAAAACCTCATGGCTCTCACGCGAGGCGATTGCTTTGGGGGTCTATACGGGATTGAGCATGTTTGTGGCAATACTCTATGGATTGGGATATACAGGGGTAGGATTGTTGCTTCTTGAGGGCTTTACCTTGGCATTGGGGATCTATGGGATCTATGCACAGTCGATGATCTATCGTGTTAAAGCCCGACCTGCATGGGATCGAAGTTCGACAACCAAACGTTTCTTTGGTTCGGGATACATTGGATTTTTGTTAATCTCTCTGTTGCTTTTAGCCTCTAATGGTGGAGCAGGGGCTACGGTACTCTTAGCCGTCTCACTACTTGCAGGGATGGCACAGGTGTTGATTATCTATGAAGAGGTGATGTTCTATCGTCATCTAGAGAGAGAAAACCCACTCTTTTATCAGCTCAATCGCACCCGTATTTTGTTGCAGGAGCATTTTGGTAAGATCAAGAAGTTTCGACTCTATTCTCTGCTAATTTCGGCATTGATTTTACCTCTGTTGGCGATTCTTTTTACGGCAAGTGGATTGCATGGATTGGCAATGATCTTTTTAGTGGTGGCGATTGTTGGTTCTTTACTCTCAGAACTAGCAGGACGTTACCTCTTTTATCGTACTGTGGTTCCTCTTGGTTTGGCAGGGAACTTTTTTGCGGGAAATCAGCGATAGCTTTTCTTTATCACCCTTAGATAGAGGGTGATGCTTATTATTAGCTATAGTATTAAAAATAATTTTTTATTATTATAAAAATTCTTATAACATAGAGTAATTTTTAATATTTTCCATTTTTTTTAAGAAAAAATATTTTTTTTAATTCTATTTTTTTGAAATTTTGTTAGAATTTTTCTGTTCAGGTTAATTGGGGAGACTTGAACAGAATCTTTTGGTTTAGCATGCAAACCAATTCAATCCACAAATATTTAATTTAAAAAAGGAATTATGCTATGTTAGAAATAGGGAAAAAAGGAAAATTATTAGCGGGTCTATGCTTAGGTATGGGACTCTTTCACACTACCGCATTTGCGGAGGCTCCTAATGCACCAGGACCATTTATTGGTGCCACTAAAGTAGATGACTCTACAGTAAAAATTGATTTTTTAGACAACTCAGATAATGAACTTGGGTTTGAAATTATAGGAGATCTATCGCTCTCTATCCCTGCAAATGATGAGACGCAACACCCTTATGTTTATGCCAATCTTACTGATTTAGAGTGTGATGAGGTCTATACCATTCAGGCGTTGGCTTACAATGAAGATGGAAACTCAACCTTAAGTGATCCTCGCAGTTTCAGTCTTAAGAGTACTTTCGGTGTAGATTGTGCTGCTGAGGATGGTGTAGAGCTACCTGCAGCACCTGGGTCATATATTGGAGTAACCGATATTAATAAAACTGCTGTAAGAATTAGTATCAAAGACAACTCAAATAATGAGACAGGATTTAGAATTGTTGGTAATGGTATCAATATGACCCTTCCTGCACATGATGAGACACAACATCCTTATGTTTATGCGAATATTACAGGATTGACTTGTGATGAAGTTTATGAGATTCAAGCGGTTGCTTTCAATGGTATGGGGGATTCTGTTGCAAGTGATCCACGAGCATTTAGAATTAGTAGTACATTCAATGTCGTGTGTGATGATGAGGTCGCAGAGGATAACGCTACTGCAGAGTAATAAAATATCTATCTGATCATCTGATCAATAAGTCAAAGCCAACGTTGGTTTGGTCTTTGGCTTATCGGTTAACTTCCCTACTTTAATTGTTCAAAAATCATACAAAAAATTTCACCACTTTACTCTGATATTCATTATAATGGAACCAATATACTAAAATAGAGTAAGGGGTTATATCGTAATGTTAGCCAAAATCAAAAACTTTCTAGGTGTCGATATTAAAACCGACAAATACAAAAAAGGCGATGATGCCAAATTTGGGAAGATCTCCAAGTTCAAAACACCCGATGAGTGGGTACGCAGTACCTGTGGTTATTGTGGGGTGGGGTGTGGTCTTTATATTGGGATCAAAGAGGGGCGACCTGTTTATACCAAAGGTGATCCTGCTCATCCTGTGAGCCAAGGAACCCTCTGTCCCAAGGGGCTAACCGAGCATGAGATGGTCGATTCCAATAACCGTGTCACCACACCCATGATTCGCAAAGAGGGAGAGCTTCAAGCTGTGGAGTGGGAAGAGGCGTTTAAACACACTGCTGAGAAGTTCAAAGCGATCCAAGCCGAACATGGCAAGGGAGCTGTGGCGTGTATCTCGACAGGGCAGTTTTTGACCGAGGATTTCTATACCTTGGGGAAGTTTGTGCAGTTAGGCTTAGAGACCAACAACTACGACGGAAACACCACACTCTGTATGGCCAGTGCCGTGATGGGGTACAAGCAGACCTTTGGGAGCGATGGCCCCCCTGCGAGTTATGAGGACTTTTCACATGCCGATGTGATTATGCTTATTGGTGCAAACATTGCTGATAATCACCCCATTTTGAAGCTTCATATTGCCAAAAACAGAAAAATAACGGGCAAAAAACCAACCATTATCGTGGTCGATCCCCGACACTCTAAGACGGCGAATATGGCGGATATCTTTGTACCCTTAGCTCCCCGCAGTGACTTGGCACTGATTAATGGTCTCTGTTACATTATCTTTGAGCAGGGGTGGGAAGATGAACGCTTTATCAAAGAGCGAACCAGTGGCTATCGTGAGTTTAGAAAGCACATTATGGGAAACTATCCTCCTCAAGAGGTTGCTCATATTACGGGCATTGAGGTTAAAGATCTCTATAACCTTGCCAAGGTCTATGCCACGGCAGACAAGGCACTTAGTGCATGGACAATGGGGGTCAATCAAAGCTCCATTGGAACCGATACGGTCTCTGCTATTTGTAACCTTGCTTTGATTACGGGGAACTTGGGCAAAGAGGGGGCAGCTCCTTTTAGTATTACAGGGCAGTGTAATGCGATGGGAACACGGGAGTTTGGGTTTACCTCCTCGATTCCTGGGTATCGAAACTTTGCCAGCGAGCAGGATAGAGCTGAGTTTGCTAAGATTTTGGATGTGCCTGTGGAGCTAATCCCCACCAAACGAGGCTATGCCTATCCACAAATCATTGATGCGATTGATCGTGGGGAGATTAAAGCATTGTGGGTTACCGCAACCAATCCACTGGTCAGCTTCCCCGATCAGGTCAAACTGCGACGGGCATTAAAGAAGCTTGATATCTTGGTGGTGCAGGATGCCTTTATGTCAGAGACGGCGGAAATTGCCGATGTGATCTTTAGTGCCGCGACATGGAGTGAGAAAGAGGGAACCTATACCAACTCAGAGCGACGCTGTAACTATGCCAAAAAGGCAGTCGAACCACTGGGTAAAACCATGAGCGATGCCAATATTGTCATTGAGTTTAGTAAATACTTTGAGGGCAAACATGAGTTACTCTTTAAAGACTTTAAGAGCAGTCGCGATATCTTCGAGGAGATCAAACGGGTCAGCAAGGGGCAACTCTGTGACTATAGTGGGATGAGCTATGAGCTGATCGAAGAGCTTGGAGGCATCCAGTGGCCCTGTAATGAGCAGTATCCCAAGGGGAAAAAACGGCTCTATACTGAGGGGTTTGACTGCCCCACCGATGATGGCAAAGCCAAGCTTCTGCCTGTCGATTGGCAACCTTTGGCTGAGAGCTGTAACCCCAATTTCCCCCTTAATCTTAACACTGGGCGAACCGTGGAGCAGTGGCACACCCGAACCAAGACCAAAACCATTGGACTGCTCAATGATCTTGCCCCCGAGGCGTGGGTGGAGCTCAACCCCAAAGATGCAGAGAAACTTAAAGTCAAAAGTGGTGATCGTATCACCATTGGCTCAGCCCGAGGGAGCGTAGAGGAGCTAATTGTTAAAGTGACCGAAGTGGTGCGAGAGGGGGACTGTTTTGTGCCATTTCACTTTGCGGAGCAGATGATCAACAATGTCACCATTGCTGATTTTGATCCCAAGTCGTTTGAACCCAACTTCAAGCAGTGTGCGGTCAATATTTACTCACAAGAGGTTCCTGAGGGGATCAAGATGAAAGAGACTGAAATTGCAGGGGCATTAACAGAGGAGACCTCTAGCGTGACGGTGAGTAGTGGGGTAAAGCTTCGTGAGCAAGAAGATGTTGGTCGAACTAGAACATAGTTGCTCTACGAGACTGGATCTGCTTTTAGATCGGGTTGTAGATACAGGGTTGAAGTACCTGAAAGATGCTGATAAAAAAGCCTTAGAGAGGTTTGGTATTTTTTTAAAAAAAGATAAAAAGTTTATGGTGCGTCTGCGTATTCCTGCGGGAGAACTCTTGGCAGAGCAGGCAATGGTAATAGGCGAAGTCTCTAAGTTGTATGCGGAGGATTATCTTGATTTTACAGTTCGTCAAGAGATCGAACTGCGTTATGTGGCACTCGAAGATCTCTCTACGCTGCTTAATAAGCTTGCAGATGTTGGGATTTCAACCTTTCAGACAGGGGGCGTGGGTATTCGCAATATTACAACTTCGATCTTTAATGCTATTAAGGGGTATGGTATTGTCGATGTTTTGCCACTAATTCAGCAGATTGAGCAGGGGATTATCGAAAGAGAAGAGTATTTAGCCTATCTTCCTAATTATTTGAATGTATCGTTTTTGGGTAGCTGTGTTAATGACTGTAATCTTTATGGGAATGATTGTGCCTTTGCTGTTACTACGAGGGGGGATAAGATTGGATTTAGGCTCTATCTTGGAGGTGGAGATGGGGCTGTGGCACGCGATACAGGACTTTTTATTGCACTTGATGAGGTGCTCTATACGTTTTGGGTTGTGGTGGATCTTTATTCTATTTTGGCAAAAAAGAGGGAGCAACTCTCTACACTTTTGCGTAGAGTAGGGTGGCAACTGTTTTTAAGGGGGCTGGAGAAACGGTTACAAAAAGAGCCTACCTTAACAGATCCGTTGGTACATGAGCCATTCCCTATTACCCTTGAGCCCTATGGTGATGCTTTAACACTGGTGGAGTTGAGTACTCCTTTGGGGCTCTTTTCTGGGAGTGCCCTGATTGAGGTTGCAACAGAGGCAAACTCGTTAGAGGCTAAGATTAGAATCTCACAAGAGCAGAGTCTCTATTGGGTGGTCTCTTCAAAATCGGTAAAGCAACTGAAAAATAGCCTTATCTATCGTCTCTATGAGCCTTATGGGAGAACCTATTTCAATCATCATATTGCCTCAACAAGTCAAGAGACGGTAGCGTTTTCGAGTCTTCCTAATAAGATTAATGCGTTGGCGATGGCAAATTTTTTAGAGCGAGAAGTTCCCTTGCCAAAAGATGCTCATGTACGAATCTACTGGAGCAGTTGTGCACAAGGGTATGGTCTGCATGATATTGCCGATATTGGTTTAGAGAGCTGGGAGATGGTAGATACAAAAGGGGTAAGAGATCGACGTTTTAACCTCTATCTTGGAGGAAAAGTAACAACGCAACCTCGCTTAGGACGATTGATTGCAAAAGGAATTACGTTTAAGGAGGCACAACAGCAGGTAAAGAGATTCATGGAGCGTTATCGTGATTATCGTTATGAGGCTGAAAGTTTTGAGGCGTTTGAGAGTCGTCTATTGTCGGTTTAAAAGAGGGATTGGTTGTTTTTTTAAGATTGTTTATAGACTCCTTTGGAGTGTTCATGGCTTTTAGCTAGAGTCGATATAATATTATTTAACAAAAATATAGGAATAATATGTCAATGAAAAAAGTATTAATTGTATTTGGAACCCGACCCGAAGCGATCAAGATGGCACCCTTGGTTAAAGCCTTTGAGGCAGAAAAAGAGCATTTTGATATGCGGGTCTGTGTTACCGCACAGCATCGAGAGATGCTCGATCAGGTCTTAGAGATGTTCGAGATTCAACCCGATTATGATCTTAATATCATGAAAGCAGGACAAGATCTCTATGATGTTACCGCCAATGTACTCTTGGGGATGCGTGGTGTATTGGAAGATTTTCAGCCTGATGTGGTATTGGTTCATGGGGATACCACTACCACTTCAGCCACCTCTTTGGCTGCTTTTTATCAGAAGATCGCCGTAGGGCATGTCGAGGCGGGTTTGCGTACGGGTGATCTCTATAGTCCATGGCCAGAAGAGGCAAACCGACAGATTACAGGGGTTTTGTGTAACTATCACTTTGCTCCTACCGCAACAAGCGAAGCCAACCTATTGCGAGAAAATAAAGATCCCAAAGGGATTTTGGTAACGGGAAATACAGTGATTGATGCACTCTTTTTGGCACTAGAAAAGATAGAGAACAATTCCGAGTTACAGTCGCGTGTTTTAAAACAGATCGCCTCAAGTGGTTATGAGATTCCTCAACAGAAGCGAATTATCTTGGTTACAGGACATCGACGAGAGAACTTTGGGCAAGGGTTTATTAATATCTGTAAAGCCCTTAAAAAATTGGCACAAGCCAATCCCGATGTAGACATTGTCTATCCTGTGCATCTTAATCCCAATGTTCAAGCCCCTGTTAATGAGCTTTTGAGTGACATTGAGAATGTTCATCTAATAGCACCGTTGCAGTATGAATCTTTTGTCTACTTGATGAATCAAGCCTATTTTATTATTACCGATAGTGGTGGCGTACAAGAGGAGGCTCCCTCGTTGGGTAAACCTGTATTGGTTATGCGTAATACTACTGAGCGACCCGAAGCGATTGAGGCAGGTACCGTGAAGCTTGTGGGAACGGATCCTGAGAAGATTATTCAAGAGGCAGGAAGATTACTAGAGGATAGTGCACGTTACAAAGCTATGAGTCAAGCCCATAATCCTTATGGCGATGGTAAAGCTTCAGAGCGAATTGTAGCGTTTTTTAAGAAGATGGATCTGTAGTGGGAAAAGGGCATGAGTTCATGCCCTTTCAAGGAGTCTTTTGAAGATTAGAGTGCCTCTTGATCCTCTTCTCCTGTACGGATTCTTAGTACATTAGAGATATCTGAGACAAAGATCTTTCCATCACCAATTTTACCTGTATGGGCAGCCTCTTTGATGGCATTGATGGCCGTGGTTGCATACTCATCGTTGCTTACAACGATTTCGATTTTTACTTTAGGAATAAACTCCACCACATACTCTGCCCCTCGGTAGAGTTCAGAGTGCCCCTGTTGTCGTCCATACCCTTTGACCTCAGAGATGGTCATCCCTTCAATGCCTGCTTCAACCAGTGCCTCTTTGACATCTTCGAGTTTAAATGGCTTAATGATTGCTTCTATTTTTTTCATGTTGATTCCTTCTGTTTCTTTCGTTAGATTTTGCTAAACGTATACCCACGGCAGAGCCGTAGGTTAGCCTCTTTTAGAGGTTCATTCCATTTTCACCGTGAATGGTCTCATCTAGACCATTATACTCAGTCTCTTCATCAACACGTCCACCACCTGTAAGGGCTGAAGCGATAAAGTAGACCACAACGGTTCCAATTAGTGTCCATGCACCAACAATAGCAACCGATTCAACTTGTACCCAGAATTGTCCCATAACGTCTGCACTCTTACCATCGGTGAGTGAAGCTTTGAGTGGCCCATCCCAGAGAAGATCGGTATCGTGAAGGGCAAAGAAGGCGGTTGCCAATGCTCCCCAAAGACCTGCTAAGAAGTGAATACCAAAGGCATCAAGAGAGTCATCGTATCCAAACATCGCTTTGAGTTTAACCACACCAAAGAAGGCGATAATGGCACCCACAATACCAATAACAAAGGCTCCACCAACACCAACAAATCCAGCAGCAGGCGTAATGGCTACAAGACCAGCAATAATACCAGAGGCGATCCCAAGAAGGGTTGGTTTTTTATAGACAAACCACTCAATAAGCATCCATGTTACCCCACCAGCAGCGGTAGCAATGGTGGTGGTGAGTACAGCAAGACCCGCAATAGCATTGGCACCAAAGGCAGAACCACCGTTAAATCCATACCAACCAAACCAAAGGAGTGCGGCACCAACAGCGGTAAGGATAATAGAGAATGGTTTCATGGCAACTTTATTGTGACCAGCACGTTTACCTACCAAGATAGCAAGTACCAAACCAGCCAAACCACCATTCATGTGTACAACAGTTCCCCCTGCAAAGTCCAATGCACCTGCATCAAAAAGGTAAGCACCATCTCCACCCCAGACCATGTGGGTAATAGGAGCATAAACAATCAACCCCCAAAGTACAACAATCACCATCCATGTGGAGAACTTCATACGACCAATGACTGATCCAGAAGCAATCGCAATGGTGATCGCTGCAAAGGTACCTTGGAAAGCAATAAAGACATAAGTAGGATAGGTTCCACTAAGATCTGTCCACTTAATACCATCGAGTAGAACATTACCAAATCCACCAAAGACATTTTGCAACATGGCACTCTCGTTGGTTCCAAAGGCAATGGAGTATCCTGCGATAATCCAGACCACAAATGCCATAACAAATGCACCCATCACCATAGAGAAGGTATTAAGGGCATTTTTGCTTCGGGTCATTCCCGCATAAAAGAGTGCCAATCCTGCGGGAGTCATTAAGAGTACAAACGCAGTGGAGACCATCATCCACGCGGTATCACCTGTATCGAGTTTATCCTCTGCCAAGGCAAGGATCGGTAGAGCTAACATCGTTAGCAGTGCTAGAAATTTATTTTTCATAAACTTACTCCTTTGATATTTTTATGGCAAAGTATATCGGCTTTAGAGCTTGAAGGGTATATTAAAATTGTATAAAAATTAATCAATAAAGGATTCTTGAAATGGGCTTACCTTTAAGTTATAACATACTAAAATAGTATACAATAAATAATAATTAGTAACAGATACTTTTTGTTAGAATTTTATTAATTGTTTAAAAAATAATCATGCTTTTTGTTTCCTTTAAGGGGAAAATTGATTATAATAGCCCTGAAACATTTCATAAAGGAGTTAAAAATGAAATTTACAAAATTAAGTTTAATCGCAGCGTTGGCTGTAACAACAGCAATGGGGGCAGATGCTTCTATTAGTGGAGACGCTAAAGTTTTTTATAGTACATCCGATGCTGCCAATGCGGATCTCTTTGATAAGGGAACCAACACCATGGGTGATGCAGCAGTAAGTCTTGACTACTCTCGTGATATTGCAGAGGGTGTAACATTGAATGCAGGTGTAACAGGAGTCTCTACACTTGGTTTAGAGGGAACAGCTGTAGGGAATACTTGGGTTGATCATGCACTTAAAGACAGAGCATGGATCGATGTAGCCAATATTACTGCTAAAATTGGTAACACCACTGCTGTTATTGGTCGACAAAAGCTTGATACCCCTTTGGCGTTTACAGAGACATGGAACGTAGTAGAGAATACTTTTGATGCGTTTACCTTTGTCAATGGTGATCTTCCTGATACCACATTGGTAGCCTCTGCGGTAACCCGTGCCAATGGACCTTTTGAGTTTACCAATCTTCAAGGTGGACAGACTGATTTGGGTGATGGAATCTACGCATTTGGTGCAGTAACTAAGCTTATTCCTAACACAACTGCTCAAGCATGGTACTATGCAAGCAATACCATTCTTGACAAAGATGATAAAGTTTGGCTTCAAGCTGATGTTGATGTTATGGATGGTATCACTTTTGGTGCACAGTATGGTATGGCATTGGCGAATGATGATGCACAAGATGATGCCTCTGTTATGGCAGTAAAATTGGGTTATGATGCAGGTGTAGCACAGCTTTATGCTGCGTATTCTCAAGCAGATGACCAAGGTTCAAATACCTTTGTAAACTATGCAGGATATGGAGCATCACCACTCTATACTGAAGCATGGTGGAACTTTGGATATGTATCTAATCCAGATGCAAAAGCGGTAGCGGTTGGTGCTTCGGCAGATCTTAATGGTGTGGCACTCTCTGCTCAGTATACAAGTGTAACCAACGATACCATGGGAACAGCAGGTGAGATGGATGAAGTTACCTTAACTGCAGGTAAAAAGATTGGTGCGTTGGATACCACATTGGCACTTATTAATACCTCATCTGATGATGATGCAATCGATGGAAATACCGTTCAACTCTATTTAACTGTTCCTTTCTCTCTATAATTCATTTATAGAAGATAGAACTTATTGACCTAAGGCATGTCTTAAAACTGCCTTTGTAATTTTCACATTTTCTTACAATCTAACTACTCAGTATCGATAGGACTGAGTAGTTTCCTCTTTAGTTTATCGCAGGAATCTCTAACGTAATGGCATCTTCTTCTAAGACCACATTGATGTAGTTGGTTGAGGCGGCTTTTTTTATATGGCTATCGTTCTCGTGGGTGCGTTGATCGCTTTGGATCTTAAAGAGAATAATGGGATAACGTTTTTTATTGACCACAATCATCTCTCCAATTTTTATTTTTAGTGTAATGTTGACCATTTTGACTGATTGAAACTGCTCAAAGACCTTTCTTAGGATAAAAGAGAAGTTGTTCTGGTGAATCTGAAATTGAGGGAGGTCATAATCGGTAAAGATCGATATCTCTCCACGGTATTTCATCTTGAAGAGTTCAATATTGGCCTCAAGCAAGAGATTGATATCGGTTAAACTAAACCCCTCAAGGCTAAGGGTATGGTCGATTTTGATGGTGGGCTTACTGTAGAGATGTAGACCGATCTCATCCTCGTTGTTGTAGAGTACATTAATGGCATAAAACTCAAAAGAGCCAAACGATAACTCCATAAGGGTCTTTTTATAGCCAAAGCTTTTGGGGGCATGTGAGAGGCAGAGGGCAAAGAGTTTTTTATCTCGATAGGGTTCAAGCAAAAGAAGCTCCGCACTCTGGTTAAGATAGAGGATCTTACCTTGAGCGGAGAAGAGAAAAAAGGGATTGCTGTCATGTTCAATAAAAAATTGAAAATCAGTCAAGATTGTGTTCATGGATTTTTTTCCTTAAGGTATTGCGATTAAGCCCTAGTACCGAAGAGAGTTTGAGCTGAGATTTAAACTTGGCAAGACCCGCTTGAATGAGTGGACGCTCATAGAGTGCGATATGCTCACGGTAGGCGTTGTTGCCTTCCATGTGTTTGTAGAGGTACTCAAAGAGAATCTTCTCGATATCCTCTGCACCCAAGTTGGAGGTGATGAGCTCTTTATAGATGGAGGCTTTGAGCGACTTAATGTTCTCAGAGAGGTCAACCTGATCGATGGTGATCTCTTTGGGGTTGTCGATCATCAGTGCGTAGCTGATTCGATTAGTATAGTATTGAATTAACATCTCCACATCCTCCATACGCTCACGTAGAGGAGGCATATGGTAGATAAAAGCAAACTTCTCTTCGATGAGTGAACTATTCTGGACATGGTTGGCAATGGCGATAATGCGTTTGTTCTCAAAGTTAAGCTGATCGATATGGGTAATGCTCTCAAAGTTGTAGATGATGACCTCATTGTAATTGTCGAGTGCCTTGGTAAGCTCTTCGAGGTTGTTGCCATCAATGTATACCGATTTGGGAAAGAGACTCCGTATAAGTGCCAGCTTTCCAGTATGTTTCTCTCCAATGAGAATGGATGAGATAAAGAGTGATTGGGTTAATGTAAGGTTTTTGATAATACTCTTAATCTCAGGAGATTGGCTGATATATGGTCTCTCTTTTATCACGGTCGTTAGCTCTCTTTTGTTTTTCTATCGATCATATCAACAATAAGATCGATTTTTTTATTGTTAAAATCCAGTCCCATTTTCTCTTGTTTTGGGGTAGCAAAGGCAGGAATGCCATTAACTTCAAGTACAACATACTGCTCTTTTTCAAGATCGTAGATAATGTCCACTCCTGCAATATCCGTACCACAAATTTTGGCGGCTTTTTTGGCTATCTCGATGACCTCATCGGTGGGTTCACGTAAAAAGACCGATCCACCACTAGTAATGTTGGTTCGCCAGTCATCTTTGCTTGCTTTTCGTCCATAACAGCTGACAAACTCACCATCTACGATATCGACTCGAAAGTCGGAGTTATCATATTTAACAAACTTCTCGACATAGAGAAAACGTAAATCCATCTGATTGAGAAAGGGCATAAGCATATCAAGTGCTGCCTTGTTCTCGATTTTGGTTAACCCTACACCTCCCCAACCATCGGTGGGTTTATAGATCATTTTTCCCCACTTTTTAAGGGTCTTAAGCAGGTACTTGTCGGCATCATCTCGATGACAGAGGTGATAGTCTGCTGTGGCGATACCATGTTGTCGTAGTAAAAATGCCGTCTGAAACTTATCCTCCGTTAATGCAAAGGCATCGTAAGAGTTGAGGGTGGGAATCACCCGATTAAGTGCCTGATAGAGAAACATCTGGTACTGGGTTTGTTCGCCCGCATTATAGCTAAAAAAGAGGTCAAGTTTCTCCATTTTGATCTCTTCTCCTTTATCAGAGGTACAGATGATGCTTTTGTTTTTGGCAATGGCATTACGCAGGTTCAATCCTGTGATGGCGTGGATCTCTCGCTCTTTAAGTTTTTTGACAAGCTTCTCTTGAATCTTATCTCCCCCTCCGTTTTGGTAGAGCCAGACTCCTATTTTTCGTTTTTTTCCCATTTTTATCTCCTTTTTTATAGTTCTTTATGCATCTGATGATGGTTTAAGATCCGCTCCATCATCGCTATACGTTGCTCAAAACTTGATTTTAATGCCCGCTCTTTGATGGTATGATCTCCATCCCCAAAAGGTCCCCACCCATCAAGTGTCACTACGCCACAAGAGGCGACATGGTTGGCATCGCTTACTCCACCTCGCTGTTCGGTTGGAATGGTGGTTTTTGTGATCGCTTCGAGTCGCTGAATCAGTGCTTTTTGTTCTTGATTAGGCTCCATGACATCACGTTGAATCAATCCATCAAGATGAGCCTGAGTTCCTTGGATATAGCTCGTTTGAGTGATCTCTTTTAGGGCTTTAAGCAGGCGATCCCGCTCGGCATTGGTGGTGTAGCGTATCTCCAAGAGTAACTCAGCAGAGGGAGAGATAGTATTGGCACCGATCCCTCCTGATATTTTTCCCACATTGACGGTAGTTCCCCGCTCTAGATCGGTGAGTCTGCTAAGAGCCTGAAGTTTATAGGATGCCTCAAGGTTGGCATCGACCCCTTGGGTATAGCTGGTGCCTGCATGGGCGGCTTTTCCCTCTATGGTGATGGTAAAGGTTCCCACACCTTTACGTCCTGTGACCACCTCTAGGTTTGCACCTGCGGCTTCGAATACAAAACAGTAGTCGTACTCTTTTGCCAATGCTAGCGTAAGTGCTTTGGAGTCATCACTGCCAGTCTCTTCGTCACTCACAAGCAAAAAATCGATGTTTTCGATCTTACCACGTTGTTGATGTACCCTTCGCAGGGCTTCGAGGGCAACAATGTTGCCCCCTTTCATGTCACATACACCCGCCCCATAGACCCAATTTTCATCTTGGCTAAAGGTTTCGAATTTTCCCTGAGGAAAGACCGTATCGTTATGACCAAGCAGAAGAATTCGTTTCCCTTCTACCTCATTGGATTGAAAGAGTAGATGATCCCCGATATGTTCACGGGGATAACAGATGGTCTTAAATCCAATGGACTCCATCCATGTGGTCATGATGTGCCCCACAGCATCGACTCCCTCTTTGTTCTGTGTAAAGGAGTTAATCTTACAAATCTTCTCTAGGTCTTTTAAATAGTTCATTGTATTCCTCAGTTCTGTATATGAATGAATAGAATACATCAATTATATTTAATTATTCTTTAACTTAATAAAGCCTGATACAAGCTTTTTTGGTAGGGGGTAGTTTGGTAAGGCTATTTTATATTTGATATCTATAAAAATATATTTTTAATGTATAATTTTAATAATTAAAGCAAAATGGAGCATGAAATTATGAAATATTTGGTATCAATGATCCCCTTTTTTATCTTTTTGGGGTGTGGTAGTCTAGAGACAAGTAATGAGGCGATAATCACAGAGAGCAGTGAAGTACTTTCGGAGAATGTACACCGTTTGGATACCAATGAGTCGCTCTCTTTAAATACTCCTAGTAGCTCGGATGACTTAGAGGGATCTGAACCGATAGAGTTGAATCAATCGGTTGAGCAAAACAGTACTTTTTTGGATCTGAACCGTACCTCAGAGGAGAATCTTACCCAAGTATTGATCTCATCTACAACCACTACTCCGTTGCGTCCTTCTGATCCTTTTGTGCCTATCACTCCTGTAGAGGAGGAGAATATTCAGGTAGAGGAGCCTGTTGTGGAGGTGGTTTCGTTAGGTGATCGTTTTGTAAATGAGCAAAAGTGTGATCAGGTGGTGGATAAGGTCTTTTTGAGTGTCTGTTATGATTATCAAAAGAAAGCAGCAACCAGTGTGACCTATACTTTAGCGGGGGATTTGGTTAATGAGCTCAATATCCAAGAGCGTCCAAGTTTTTATGAAGAGAGTACGATCCAAGAGTCTTATCGTGCTACGCTTGATGACTACAGTGGATCGGGGTATGATCGTGGGCATTTGGCACCCGATGCAGCGTTTGATTGGAGTCAGGAGAGTTTAGATGCGACCTATTCATTGGCAAATATTATACCACAAGTACCTACAGTAAACCGTTACATGTGGGTAGATGTCGAGAGTTACGCACGGGATAAAGCGGTGGAATTGGGAACCCTTGAGGTGGTTAATCTGATTGATTATCAAGAGAGTAACATCACCATCGGAGCAGGAGAGGTGTTGGTCTCGCGTGGTTACTATAAGATTTTGTCTAATCAAGAGGAGGAGTATCAAGAGTGTTTTTATTATGCCAATGATCCCGATGCGAACAATACAGATGACTCACTTTTGATGCACTGGGTCGATTGTGAGAAAATTCTATGATAAATTATTAAATTTCATTTTTTTTACCCTTAAAAATATTTTAAAATAGGGTTTTTGAATATAAATCTCTTAAAAAAAGCTATTTTTGACTCAAAATGATGCATTTTTTATTTTTTAATACACATTTAATCTGTATGATAAGTTAAGATAAGTTTTTAAGGGAGATTTATTATGTATAGTCTAGAGACCGTTATCAATGAGAATATTGCAGTAGCACTGGGGAGTTCGGCTGAAAATTATCGCAAAAGGGGGGATTTTGCGATGTCCAAAAAGTTATATCTTGAAGCATTACGGGTGAGAGAAACATTAAGTTGTATGGATAAGGGATATTTCCAACCTTTGGTGGTGGAGACGCTCAAGCGTTTGGGAAAACTTTCGATGGAGGAGAACAATCATGATGAAGCGATTAACTATTATCAACGTGCCATTGAGGGATTAGAAGAGATCTATTCGCTTTTACCTCAACGTTATGGTACACAGCTGATTTATCTTTATACCCGTTTGGGGAATCTCTATCGTAAATCTTTGGAGTATGCGTCTGCAGCAGATGCCTATGAGAAGAGTCTTTCTTTGTATGCACAACGCACAACCAAAGAGCTTCAAGGGGAGGAGAGGCGACTTTTAAATCTCTATCTTCAATTGGCACTGGTACTGGATAAACAAAAGGATTTTGAACGGACTAAAAAAGCCTATATGGGTGCATTATCTATCTACGGGACACTCTTAGAGGAGGGATCCAATCTCTATCGAGAAGAGATGGCATCAACCCTTTTTGATCTGGGGGTACTCTACTTTAGGAATCAACGAAAGAACAAAGCAGGAGAGGTCTTTTTATTGGTTTTAGAGATGGTGCTCTCTTTGCCTCAAGAGGGGTTAGCCCACTATAAGATCTTGGGTAAAAGTTTTCACTATCTTGGGCAAATCTATACCACACAGCTGGAGTATATTGATGGAATGGTTGCATACAGAGAAGCATTGAAGTACGTTATTGAGTTGGCAGAAGAGAAGCCACTGGTGTATGGTAGATGGGTTGCGAAGATTTTTATTGATATGGCACGATCTTACAAACAGCAGAATAAACGTGATCTTGCACAGCATTTTCAAGCGAAGGCAATTACGCTCTATCGAGAGTTGAATCACTATCATCAGTTTCAATATGACTTTGAGCTCGCACAAACTGTCATAACAATGGTTGAAGAGTATGGAGGACATACACTTTGGCTCTATCATGCCCAAGGGGTCTTGAGACGTGACCCCCAAAATACGCGAGCAACAACACTTTTAGATCGGATTGAGCGGATTCGAGAGGAGAGGAACCTCTTTTTGTAGAGTGGATAATAGCAGGATCGAACTATTTCTTAAATCGCTTTGATTTATTTATGTTATAATAAATTGAAATAAAATGTATTTATAATTTGATAAAGGTCTGTCGCGTTTATCAACTGTTTAAGATAGGAGAAATAGAATGAAAAGAGTGCTATGGCTTTCGCTTTTGAGTTCGCTGTTAATGGCTGAGGGGAGTGAAAAGGTGGTGGTGAAGATTACGGATAATCTTCCTTATGTCATGACCAAAGATTCAGGTAAAGCGGTCAAGATCGAGCGGATACAAGATACCAATAATCGATTAACTGATGACTATACCAAGACTTCACGTGCTTGTCCCCCCTTTTGTATTCAGCCTACGCAGATTGCTGAAGGGGTCAATAATGTTGAGGAGTTGGAGATTTTTGAGTTCATCAAAGAGAAGGTCGATAAAAACATAGGTATTATTGTAGATGCTCGACTAAAGCGTTGGTTTGAACTCGAGACCATTCCAGGGGCGATTAATATTCCATTTCCTGTGGTTCAAAACGCAAAAAAAGAGAAGATAGAGAAGATCTTTAAGCTTTTGGGTATGCGGGTCAAGAGTGATGGGTCATGGGATTTTAGCAATGCCAAGGAGATGGTTATTTTTGATAATGGTGTCTGGTGTGAACAGGCAAAGCATTTTATTGATAGCCTGCTTAAGCACCACTACCCCAAAGAGAAACTGCACTACTATCGCAGTGGATTTCAAGGGTGGAAACTGTTGGGTTTAACAACGGTGGTACATAAAGAGATTAAGAAGTAAAAAAGGGTTCTAAAAGTAGAACCCCTTATGTATGTAAGATAAGCTTATGGTCGAACGAGTTGGACAATAAAGCTGTTGGCAGTAAGGTGTTTTGCGGTACCGTTTTTAATAATATTGGCTTGATTGTATGAACGGTAAGGACCAATCAGTGCATGGTAACGAGGTTCACCATTTTCAAATTTTTTGAGAAGTTTATAGGGGAGTTGCTCTTGTTTCATGCGGTTAACAAACTCAGATGAGGGTTTTTCACTCTTAAAGTATCCCACTTGGATATAGTACCCTGGTGTTCCCGACTTTGAAAAAATCTTTTTGATTTCTGTTGGTTTTGCTGAGGTTTTATGCTGTGTGGTTGTGGCTGTTGAGGTGTTCTCTTGAAAGGCGTTAGCTGGATGTTTTTTGTTGCTGACTCCTGTCTCGCAACCGATTAAAAATCCCAATGTTCCTAGTAGTAAAATCCCTTTTAATATACGTGCTTTCTTCATCTGTTTTCCCTATTGCTTTTTAAAAGCTTAACTTAGCTTTCCTTCACACTAGCTTCTTACTCTTGAAGAAGCGTTAGAGTGTGTAGTTTAGTAATATTATTTGACTTATCTGAACTTTTTTCTAAAGTAGATATCAATGCTTTGAGAGGGGATCTCTTTTTGATGTTGTCCAACTCTAAGTTTGATGTTTTTATTGATGTCATGCTCTAGAATAAAGCTGTTTCCCTCTTTTGAGCTTTCAATAATGACCATGTTTTTCGGAGAGATCTTCTTTCCTGCTTCAATAGCAAAGCCTTCTCCTGTTCCATCATCTTTGATAAAGATTCGATCTAAGCCTAGTTCATAAGCTAGGTCTCGTGCTGCTTGATTAAGAATAAAGAGTTCTGCCTCTCGGCTAAGAGAGCCCTCTCCTTCGGCAAGACTTGCGGTGGAGACTCCAAAGAGCAGATAGGACATAATGTCTTTTTTAGGCATAGGAGGTTCAGAGGTAAACTCTAGCTTTGGATGGTTTGCATCTCCTCCAATGTTAATGTAAATCAATACTTGAGGGAGTTCATACTCTACTTTAATGTCGAGCAGAGGATTGATCTTTTTCCCTCCTTTAAAGACAATGTTAGAATCCACAATCTTAAAGCGTTTGGGCACCTGATCAACCCGTCCATTGATCTCTTGGATTTTTCCTAGAAGAGCAAGATCTTTTTCAAAAGCTTTTTGGGCATAGAGTTTGACATCAAAGGTTAGATCGATATCTTCGGTTTTGTAGTTGGCTTGTGGGGCACGGATCTGTAGGTCGATGGCGGTATTTTTGATAAAGTTGTTCTCGGTAAGTTTCTTTCGGGTTTTATCTTTTTTGGTGATGATAACAACATCAGGATCATTGGCAGGATCCAAAAACTTTGCTTCATAGAAGAGTTTCATCTTTTTCAGGAGGATATCTCCTGTGATGCTGTTTTTTTCACCATTTTTTTGGAAATCAATAGAGGTTGTAAGGATGAGTGACCCATATTCAGGGTGCCCAAGAGGGAGTTTTTCGATCGAGGCACTCCCTTGTAGATGCTGTTGGGTTCCTTGGGCTTGGATATAGATATTGGGGTGAATATCAATTAGTATATCTCGTCGTTCCCCTAGGTGAATCAGCCCTTTTTGGTTGAGATAGAAGTGGTTATTGAGTTTTTTATCTTTAAATCCTGTGGTTTGGAAGTTAAACTTCTCAAGGGTAAGAAGCTTGTGGTTGTAGTTAGCTTTAATCTCTAGATCATTGATATTGAAATCTTTAAACTGGATCAATTTAGAGTAGAGTACGCCCTGAATGGCTTCGCCCCTCATGGTTGCTCTTGCATGAAGCTCTCCCTCCATATCGATGGTATCAAAGGCATAGAGGGCATTAAACTCTTGTTCGACTTTATTGAGTGAGTTGATATCTAGTTTTAGGTCAAGGTGACGTTTTTTAATGTCTCCATGGGTAGAGAGGGCAAGGTGTTTGGTGTGTAGAGAAGCCCTGAGTTGATTGTTCCGATTTTGCAGATTAATGGTTGCTTTAAATCGTTTATTAGAGTAGAGGGCACCCTTAAGGCTAAAGTAGTTGCGTGATAGGGTAGCTTTACCTTGCAGATCAAGTTTAATAAATTTATGATCAAGCTCAGGAGGGAGTTTGATGATCTTATAGAGATAGAGGTTTCGGCTTTTGAGATTGAGCGTAAAGTGGTCGTAGTCTAAACTTTTTGCATGCAGCTGAATGCGTTCGGAATCTAGATCAAGATAGGCACCCGCTTTACCACTCTTGAGGCTTAGTTTGAGAGGGGTTAAGATCGAAAGATTCAGACCAAAGGCATTAAATTTATTAAGAGTTATGGTACTGTTGGTGGTAATCTTTTTGGGTTGGGTATAGTCCCCATCAAATTGACTTGCAATGGCGATATCCATGCTACGGGCATTACTATTAAAAGAGAGTGCACCTTGGATGGTATGGTGGGCTAGATCGAGTTGAATGGGCGTGGTTTTGAGTTTAAGCCGTGCATGCTCTTGTAGGGCATAGAGTTTGGTTCCTGCTTTAGCTTGAAGTATCATACGCTCTAAGCCCCCTTGTGCGGTAAGCGTAAAGTGAGGCGTTCCCTCTAGGGTGATGTTTTGGTCTTTGATTTTTTGGTTGAGATAGTTGGGGTTAAGTTGAATGTTAAGTTCACTTTTTTGTTGCAGGGTGCGGTTGAGATCTTTAAAGTTTAGTTGGGTTTGATTGGTAAGATCAAGATCTCCCGCAGAGCTTTTAAGTGCCCCAACAAGATCAAGCTTGGTGGTTCCTGAGAGGATATTACTCTCCCCTTTTGTATGGAGTTTTAAGAGGGTTATGGAGAGATCTTTATGTTGGAGTTTAGCCCCATTGATGGAGAGATCAAAGCGTATGGCATTGAGCTTTCCTTTGCTATTAAACTGAATGGTTGCATCTTTGGTGATGGTGATGTTGTGCTCTTTGAGACGTTGATTAAAATAGCTTTTATGGGTAGAGATCTCTCCTTGAGTAGTGAATGTTAGGGTGTTGTTGAGATCTTTTAGGTTGAGTTGAGTATCCCCTTGTAGTTCAAGTGTGGCAAGATTACTCTGGATATCAGCTTGGAGTTTGGCACGAAGATCTTGGCTTTTGGAGTGGTAGTCTCCCGATAGGAGAAGTGCTCCATTTTGAATAGACTCTTTGAGATGTTTAAGTTTTAGGTTACTCATCTTGAGTTGGTAGGTAAGTTTTTTGAGATCTCCTTGACTTTTTAATTTAATATTTGGTTTCGATTGAAAGGAGATATTTTGATCTTTTAAGAGTTGGTTAATAAAGGGTGCCTTAGGAATAAGGTCTGCTTGGAGTTTAAACTTTAGTGTATTGTTAAGATCTTTAATCTTTAAATGGGTTTGGGTATTGAGTTTAAGCTCTCCCATATTACCCACAAGGTGGCTTGTGAGTTGAGCCAAGAGGTACTCTTGATGGAGCAGATAATACCCTTTTAATGTGAATACTTTGGTCTGAACCTGATAGGGTGTCTGTTTGAGAGAGAGTCGTTGGGTAGTGAGTTGATAGTTGATACGGCTTAGATTACCATCTGCCTTGAGTCGAAATCGAGGATCCTCGGGCATATCTAGGTTATATTTTGTGATAAAGGTTTGAATAAAGTTACGATTTGGAACAATGGTACTTTTTATTGTTACATTTTCATTGTTTACGGTTCCTTTTAAATCTAATTGGGTAATATTACTATCAAGAAGCAAGTGTAGATCTCCTTTGTATTGCTTCTTCATGTCTGTATGTAGATTTTTTACTTCCAATTTTGCCATTTTAATAAAGTAGTTCTCATACTGAATACGCTTTAGTTCAATCGTCGCATTATTGAGAGTAATCCGATCAAAAGGGAGTGTTATGTTGTGCTCCTCTTTGGTGGGTTTTTGCTCTTTTTCTCCTATTAAATCCTTTAAAAACTTCTCATCTATCTCTACCCCTGTTAAGTTTAACTTGTCAATATAGAGTAGACGCTCTTCGAGTTGGTCTAGGTCTATCTTTAATGAGAGCTCTTTGGCTTTGGCTTGATTTTGATAGTTTAGATCATAAATACTAAACCCAGAGAGCAGACCTCCCGAGACTTTTCCATAGTAGATCCCCTCTTTTTGAAGGGGTTGTTTGAGCAGTTCTAAAATGGGTTGGGGTCTTTCGAGTATAAAAAGCACAACCAAAAAGAGCGTAAGGGCAATTAAAATAATCCAACGAACAATGTTGTAGGGGAGCAAAAAGAGATATTTTAACATCTTAAAATACCTGTCCAATTCCTAAGTGAATGGCAAAGTTACCACTCTCTTGAAAGCCAATATCAAAACGTAGTGGTCCAATAATGCTTAGGTAGCGTAAACCTGTTCCGTAACTTGGGTACCATGGTTGGGTAAAGTCATGCACCTCTTCCGAGAGGGTCGAGGCATCGATAAAGAAGACCGTTGCAAACTTTTCGGTAAAATAGTAACGAGACTCTATAGAGGCATCAATCATACTCACTCCACCAATCGCATCCCCATCGACATGAATTCCCACATCACGGTACTCATATCCTCTGTTGCTCATTGCTCCTCCTGCAAAGAAATGTTTAAAAAGCGGGGTTTGGGCATTAAGATCCCCTATGCGTGCTTTAATGGCAAAGACCCAAGGATCAAAAGATTTAATGTATCGCCCTTCAGTGAGCAGTTTAAGATAATCGATCTCAGACCCTACCTGCTTCATTGCTTTTTCGGCATAAAAAGAGAGGTAGTATCCATTTTTAGCATCCATGGGGTTGTCCCGTTCATCAATGACAATACGGTAAAAGAGCGAATTAATAAGATACGATCCACTCAAGAGTAGGGCATTATCCGAGGTAATCTGGTTGTGTTCGAGTTGAAATCCAAAAAAGTGATCAAGGCGAAAGAGCTCCACGCCTAGTGTGGCACGTTCTACCAAAAGGCTCTCATCATACCCATCAAACTCCCAATCGTGGTAATCAACCTCATTTCTAAAATTGAGTCGACCAAGTAGTGGAAGGTCTAAAATATTGGGATCGTAAAAACTGGTGTAGGTTCGATACCCTCTTTGGGAGACTTTGGCACCCACTTTGAATTCTCGTAAATCTCCAAAAAAGTTGTGGTCAATATAGTCTACTGCTCCGCGTACTCCATCAACGGTGTCGTATCCAAGTCGTGAGATAAGCTCTTTGGTTTTGCCCTCTTCTAGCGTTAGTTTAATGGGGGTTACACCTGCTTGACTCTGATTAAACTCTGGTTTGAGTTGAATTTTGCTAAAGACTCCAAGACGGTAGATATTGTCGTAGCTCTTTTCTAGTTTTAACGCGTTATAGAGTTCATCTTTTTTGTAGACAATCTGTTTACGAATAAGGGTTTGGTCAATCTTGGAACTGTTGTTAATATCGGTCTCTCCAAAATAGCGTTTCTCTCCTTTATTGATCTTGATGCTGATGTCAACTTTGTAAAGATCCAAGTCAACTTCGGCACGGGCATTCATGGTATAGGTAGGATATCCATGCTCTTCGAGGTAGCGGGTGATCTTTTTTTTGGTCTCTGTAAAGTCAACTGTACGGAAGCGATGACCGACTTTTAGTAGTGAAAAGCGTTGAAATTCGGGATCAAGATCAATAGAGCTAATCTTAATGGGTTGATTCTTTTGTATGTTTAAAATAATGGTATCTTTGGTGGTCTTTTTAAATACCTTAGCACGATAGTAGCCCATGCTGTGTGCATATTTTAGAATGTTTTTGACAAATCCGTCAATCTGACTCTCATCAAAAATAGGATCTTTTTTCCAAGGTTTGTAAAAGGGAGGATACTCAATATGACAGATCTTTAAAAGGGTCTCTCGATCAAACTCTCCTGCGATTAGATCGACATCTCCTTGAAACTTGATGGTGGTAAAGCTCTTAGCGTGGATAAACAGTGTTAATAGTAATAGAATAAATAAAAGCCTCTTCATGGGTGTCATTTTAGCAGATTACTATTATATTTAATTTTTTTTTTATGATAAACTACGGAAAAAGTAAATGGGCTTAGAGATGAAAAATGTATTCAAATATCTATTGTGGTTTTTTGGTTTTTTGATGTTGGTTCTTTATTATTTCTTCATGACAAAATCAGGAGAAGAGAGACTCTGTGGGTGGGGTGGGAGTTATCTTTCAAAAGAGCTTAATAATAGCATTGAGATAAAATCACTCAACCTGTGGAATTATCCTAAAATTAGTACAACTTTGCGTATTAGTTCGCTTACGGATCTGGATTTAGAGGGAGAGATTAGTAGTCGTGGTTATGTTGCATTAAATTATCACCTCAAAGGTCAAGGGTTTCGTTTTGATAATCTAAGAGTTGAAGATAAGATCGATCTGCAAGGAACCATTCACGGAAAGCTTCAACGCTTGAGCATTGATGGAAAAGGAGAACTCTTTGGTGGGAAGGGTGATTATCAACTGATTAAAGAGGGAGATCACTATAGTGATCTGGTTTTGCATCTTAAAGAGATTAAGACAGCCCCCCTAATGAAGCTGGCTGGAGTAGAAAAACCCGTGCATGCGCGACTGGATCTTAATGGTACCTTCTCTGAGATCTCCAAACTTCATCAGAAAGGAGAGGCATGGTTTGCCCTGCATCAGATTAAAATTGATTCCATTGAGGAGAATCTATCTATTTCAAAAGCTTATGTTCATATTTCGGATGCATTGTATCGATTTAATGGAAAGCTAGAGGCATCTCATCTGGGTGAAATTTTGATTGAAGAGGGAGAGTATCATGGAATCAACAGAGAATTAATGGCTCAGTATAATCTCGATATTCCAAAATTAGAACGTTTAGAGCCTTATGTTGGACATCGCTATTATGGACAATTGAAGAGTCAAGGAAAACTGAAATATAGTGCCTCTAAAGGGGTTGATATTCAAGGGAAAAGTCATGATTTTGGAGGAGATTTAAAGTATCACTTTTTTAATAACCATCTACAGATGCACCTAAGAGGGGTTGAGTTGGCACGTCTGCTTCAGCTCTATGGTTATCCTGCACCATTAAAAGCAGAGCTTTTTGGAAGTGTTGACTATAGCGTAAAAAATGAGAGGTTACTGGTGGATACCAAACTGCGTAAAGCCCATTTCCAGAAGAGTCAACTTACCGAGATGCTTAGAAAAACAGCAGGAATTGATCTGCGTAAACATCTTTTTGATAAGAGTCACTTGATGGGTACTTATCGTCATGGACTCTTTGAAGCGACATTAAAAGTTGATGATGGAAAAGAGCATCTCTACTTTAATGATATTAAACTTCATACTCAAAAAGAGACCATCGAGAGTCGATTTGAGCTAAAGATGCACCATCAGGAGATCTATGGAACTGTTCATGGATCCCTCAAAAATCCTCAAATCTCTATCGACATGAAAAAACTTTTACGTTATCAGATGGATCAACAGATTGGTTCAATACTTGAACATACCAAAGATAAGAATATTCAAAAAGATATTAATCAAGTCAAAGAGATTTTAAACGGAGTAGATATGGATCAAGTAACAGATCAAGCTAAAAAATTATTTGAGGGATTGTTTTAAGATTATAAAATGGTGATCACGATTGGACTTGAACCAACGACCACTACCATGTCAAGGTAGTGCTCTACCAACTGAGCTACGCGATCACATCTTGTTAAGAGGATGAAAGTATATACTCTTTCACCTTAAAATAGAATTAAAAAAAACATAAAAAAGAGCATACTTTCTTCTTTAAAGATCACATTTAATCTACAATTAATAGCATTTAAACTAAAATTCCGCATTATTATTTAAAAATGTGAGTTATACCATGAACGTTTTAAAAAATATGTTCTTCTTTTTTCTTCTGTTGGAGTTGGTAATTCTGCTCTGTATTATGACTGAAAAGTCACTGGAAAAGATGAGCATAATGAGTCAGAGTCTACATAAAATTGCTCAAAAGAGTGTCAATTATAGTGCAGATGTAACATTAGATGCCATTGTTCAGCGTGAAAATGCTATTGAGGGGTTGATTAACTCTATGGTTAGTAATAAGTTCGTCAATTTTACTAGCTCTTCACATCTGCCTTTTATCTATCAAGCTTATCGGAAAAATCGTTATTTACCTTTGGTCTGGTTGGATTCTACTTCTCAAGGAGTAAGCTTAGATAAAGAGGTCGAAAAAAATGCCAAAAAACTTTTGGGACGACGTTATGTCTGGGGAGCGGTAGGTCCAAACACTTTTGATTGTTCAGGTTTTACCATGAAGGTCTTTAGAAAAGTCGGGATCAATCTTCCACGTGTCTCTCGAAATCAAGCAAAAGTAGGAAAATTGGTCAAATTCGATGAACTTCAGCGAGGAGATATGGTCTTTTTTGATACCAGCAGAGCCCATCGTGGTAAGGTTAATCATGTAGGAATCTATCTTGGAGATGGAGAGTTTATCCATGCGAGTTCAGGAAAGAAACGGGTTGTAATTACCTCTTTTAATAAGAAAAGATTTTATAGAGATCGTTTTTTGTGGGGACGGCGGGTACTTAAAGAGAAGGTCAATTATGCCTTTGATACACTGCCTTGGCTTCCTAAAATCAAGGCTGCTTCAGGAATGGGGCTTATTAATGAATATCGTGCACTATAGTAGCTTTTACCAAAAGTAGCGTCTCTTTTTTACTTATTCTCATGGATGGGGATAAAATCAAGAAAAATAAAGTCTATTTTTGATAAAATTCGCGAATTAATAGACTTTGGGGTGAATCCCTAAGGTAATCAAAATGAGATAATAACGCAAAGGAAACCATCAGCATGGCACATCACAAGTCAACGATCAAGAGAATCAGACAAACCGAAAAAAGAACTGAGAGAAACCGATACTACCGAACACGATTTAAAAATATCATTAAAGCCGTAGTGGTTGCAGCAGAAGCAAACGATAAAGCGGCGGCAACCGATGCTTTGAAAATTGCCAATAAACAGATCCATAAAATGGTAAGCAAAGGCTTTATTAAAAAGAGAACCGCTTCTAGAAAAGTAAGCCGTCTTCACAACATGGTTAACAAGATCGAAGCTGCATAAGCTTTATCTCTACTCTTAATTTGGAGGGGAGTTGGCTCCTCTCTATGCCTCTTTTAAAATTTTACAAAATCCACACACTAGGTTTTTAGCATGTTTCAAGAAAAACTCCAACCCTTTATTGATAGATACAATGAGATTAATACCCTCTTAAGCTCCCCAGATATCGCCAGTGATATCAAGCGTATGACAGACTTGGGAAAAGAGCAAGCAAAGCTGAGTGAACTGGTTGAAAAAGCAAAACTCTACATCGAAACAGCCGAAGCTATTGCCGAGAACAAAGAGCTTTTGGGTGATCCTGAATTGGGAGATTTGGCAAAAGAGGAGTTGACTGAGTTAGAGCCTCTGCTTCCAAAGCTTGAAGAGGAGATTAAAGTACTCATGATTCCTAGCGATCCCAATGATGATAAAAACATTATTTTAGAGCTTCGTGCAGGGGCAGGAGGAGATGAGGCAGCACTTTTTGTTGCGGATGTCTTTAAAATGTATCTACGATATGCCGAGCAGATGGGATGGAAAGTAGAAATTATCTCTTCGTCTGATGGAACCGCAGGTGGTTACAAAGAGATGATTGCTCAGATCAATGGGGAAGGGGTTTACTCTCAGCTTAAATACGAAGCGGGAACCCATCGTGTTCAGCGGGTTCCTGATACTGAGACCCAAGGAAGGGTACATACCTCTGCCATTACAGTAGCGGTAATTCCTGAAGTGGACGATGTCGAAGTAGATATTAAACCCAATGAGATCAAAATGGATGTTTATCGATCGAGTGGTTGTGGAGGACAATCGGTTAATACCACCGATTCCGCGGTTCGATTGACACACATTCCAACAGGAATTGTCGTAGCGATCCAAGATGAAAAATCACAGCATAAAAATAGAGATAAAGCAATGAAGGTGCTTAAAGCCCGTGTTTACGAAGCGGAGCTTCAAAAACAGCTTGATGCCACGTCATCTCAGCGGAAGCTTCAGGTTGGTTCAGGGGACAGATCGGAGAAGATTCGAACGTATAACTATCCACAAAATCGTTTGACCGATCACCGAATTGGGTTGACACTTTATTCGTTGGATTCTATTATGAACGATGGCAATTTGAAGTTGGTAATCGATCCACTAATGGCACATGCTCAAGCAGAAGCAATTCAAGAGGCGGGCTTGTAGCTCTTTGTGGGTGGGTTATCCCACCATTTTTTTGAAACTCTCAAGCAGTTTACTTAAAATTCCTGTGGGTTTGATAAGATCCTCTAAATACTCATCATACGTCATCTCTTTCTCTTCTAGGAAAGCCTCTAGATAGGCGAGTGACCCTTCCATTCCATGTTTTTTTTCGATTTTAAGCATGCTACTGTAGAGCTCTTCGATGTTGTCAATTACCTGTTGTGGGGCAGCACGTCGAAATGAGGTAAAGGATTTGATATTTCCTTCGGCATCTTTTTTGATATCAAAATCGGAGATTACCCAATAATAGGCACCACTTTTGGCAAGGTTTTTAACCACTCCTGAGACAGGCTCTCCACGCAGTAGACTGTTCCAGATTAAAAAGAAAATGGCTTGGGGCATATCGGGATGTCTTGAGATATTGTGTGGTGCTCCAATGAGCTCCTCTTCACTGTATCCTGAAATTTCACAAAAATTTTTATTAATAAAAAGAATGTTCCCTTTGATATCGGTTTTGCTAACGATAAATTTTTTTTTATTAAATGTGATCTCTTGATCAATAGCTATGGGCCTATATATCATCTTGATTACCTTGTAGTTAATGATCCGTATTTTAGCTAAGAATTATTAAAATTGGGTCGTTAACGATCAGTTGTATATAATTGAAAACAGAAAATAATAGAAAAAAATTATAGATTTTTTTGATTTAATCTGCTAAACTATAAAAAAGTATACGCTAAAGGCTTTATAATGTTAAGAAAAATGCTCTACGTGATACCGCTTTCTCTCCTTTTTTGGGCAGGTTGTTCTGGGACGACACCTGAACCTCAAGATGGTGTTGAGATCTCAGGAACGATTACTTATGATCGTGTTCCTGCAAAATACAGTTATGGTATAGCCAAATTAGACTATAACGCCATTACCCAAAAGCCTATTAAGTATGTTGTGGTGAAGGCTTTTGATCCCAATGGGAATCTTTTAGCAGAGACAACTACCGATAAAAAAGGGCACTACTCTTTGCACGTTCCCGAGAATCAGGATGTTAAGATTCGAGTCTATGCACGGATGTATAAAAAAGATGCATGGGATGTGGGTGTGGTGGATAATACCAATATGAAGGCTCTCTATGTGATGGAGGGTGCTTATCATAGTAGTGGTACCAAACACAACATTCGAAACCTTAATGCCTCTTCAGGTTGGACAGGAAATAGCTATACCAAGCCCCGAGTAGCGGCACCGTTTGCCATTTTAGATAGCATTAATGAGGTGATGGATAAGGTTCGAAGTGCCGATAGCGATGCCTTTTTCCCTCAGTTAACGGTAAATTGGTCGGTCTCAAACATTGCCGCTGGTGGGGATAAAGAGGCAGGACAGATTATTACTTCTCATTATGATGGTGAGCGTGCTTTATGGATCTTGGGAGATGAAAACTCCGATACCGATGAGTATGATGATCATATTATTATCCATGAATGGGGGCACTATTTTGAGGATCAATTCTCTCGAACCGATAGTATTGGTGGTCCACACTCTCCTGGTGAAGCACTCGATATTCGTTTAGCCTTTGGTGAAGGGTGGGGAAATGCTCTCTCAGGTATTGCCACGGATAATCCAATCTATTTTGATACCTCAGGAACACAACAATCTTATGGATGGTACATGGATCTAGAGGGTGGAGCTCAGAAAAATCCAGGATGGTACAGTGAGGGATCGGTTCAGCGGATTCTTTACGATCTATATGATCGTACCAATGAGGGGCATGATTATACTTCGTTGGGCTTCAAACCGATCTATGAGACCATGATTAGTAAAGAGAAGAATACCAAAGCATTTACGAGTATTTTTTCGTTTATTCATGGACTTAAAAGCAACAATCAGAGTAAGGCGAGTAAGATTGATAAGACGGTAGCTTATGAGAATATTAGTACCATTAAAGACAGTTATGGAACCCACCGTAAGAATGTAGCAAACAGTCAATATGTTACGCCTCTGTATCGAGATTTAGGTTTAGGGGAGACCATTACTATCTGTAATGAGAATAATTTTGGAGTTTACAATAAATTGGGTAATCGAAGTTACGTAAAAGTCAAGATTACCGATGCAGGAAACTATCGCTTTGATGCTGCACCCAATGGGCAAATTTCTCCCAATCAGGATCCAGATATTTTAATTTATGATACACAAAAAGGACAGGAGAATATTGGAATCTCCGAAAAAGAGGGCTCTCCTTATGATACTTTATCTATCTATTTAGATGTGGGAGATTATCTACTAGATGTTTATGATGTCTCATTTGATAACAGTTGTTACAATCTGACATTAAATAGAGGAAGCACTACGTATGCTAAACCAACCAAAGAGGGTGGTGTTATGATGAAAAATGGTAAAAAGAGCAGAGCGTTACCAAAACGACACTATTATTAAAGTTAAGGTTTATTTAAACAATTTCTATACAGTAATATGTCACAATAGGGAGATTTTAAAATAGAAGGAGCATTTTTGAACAATAGATTAAGTATGCTGCTAATAACCCTATTGAGTCTGTTTTTAGTAGGTTGTGGTAGTGTGGATACAAGTAGTGATGAACCTGATTCAAGTTCAAGTTCGTCTTCATCTACTATTGAGGTGGATGATGTTACGGGTAATGTTATTAATGATACGACCTCACCATTAGAAGCCAATGGTGACTTGAGTATTTCAGGAAAGATTACTTTTGATCGAATTGGGGTAAATGCCAATCGTATTGGACTTGATCATGAACATGTTCAAGTACTGCCTGCAAGAAGGGTAACGGTTAAGGCAATTGGTTCTTCTAATGAGGTGGTTGCAACCACCTCAACCGATGACCAAGGAGAGTATCGATTGGAGCATCTACCTGAGAATACAGAGATCAAGATTCGTGTCTACTCGGAGATGCTTAAAACAGGTGATGGTGGTTGGGATGTTAAAGTTCAAGACAATACCAATGGGGATGCTACCTATGTATTGGAAGGGAGTTTAATCTCTACAGGTACAAGCAACACACGACGTTCACTGCATGCTCCTTTGGGATGGGACAGTTCGGTGAATGCCTATACCTCAACACGTGCATCAGCACCTTTTGCCATTTTAGATTCAATCTATGGGGCGATGAAAAAGGTTATTGATGTCGATAGCAAGACCTCTTTTCCTAAACTATTGGTCAATTGGTCAGTACACAATATCGCCGCAGGTAATGGGAGTGAAGCAGGGTTAGCAGATGGTCAGATTATCACATCGCATTATGATGGAGGAGATCGGCTTTATATTTTGGGTGATGCTAACTCTGATACCGATGAGTTTGATGACCATATTATTATTCATGAGTGGGCACACTACTTCGAATCAAAGTTTTCACGTTCTGATAGTATTGGTGGTGCTCATGGTGCAGGAGATCATCTAGATATTCGTGTTGCCTTTGGTGAAGGGTGGGGAAATGCCTTTTCCGCCATTGCAACGGATAATCCGATCTATTTTGATACGGTAGGTGTTGCTCAATCTTCGGGGTGGTACATGGATATAGAAGGGGAGCGAAAGGTTGTACCAGGCTGGTTTAGTGAGGCATCGGTTCAGCGTATTTTGTATGATCTTTATGATAGCCATGATGATGAAGGGGATCGACTCTCTTTGGGGTTTGCTCCTATCTATAAGGTATTGGTAGGTCCACAAAAAGAGACCAAAGCCTTTACCTCTATTTTTAGCTTTATTACTGCACTCAAACTTGAGGTACCTGAAGATCGTTCCAAGATAGACAGTATCTTAGCAAGTGAAGATATTGGCTCGATTGAAGAGATTTACGGTAATACTTTTTATCTACTCTATGCAGATATGGATGAAGGGCAGACAATTAATGTGTGTACTTCAAGTCGCTATGGTATTGGTAATAAACTGGATAATCATCGTTATATTCGCCTTAATATCTATGGAGGAGGGAGTTATACGGTTCGTGTTGTTCAGACCAATGGAAGCCGTTCAGATCCTGACTTTGGGATCTTTAAAACCGTACCATTTGAACAGATTGGACTCTCTGAGGAGACAACCCTCCAGCAAGAAGAGGCACGGTATCATCTTGATGCAGGAGGATATCTTTTAGATATTTCAGATTATAATGATTTAACAGAAGCATGTTTTGATGTCTCTGTAACCAATTAAAAAAGGATAAAGAATGAAAACAACCAACCTATTACTATCGGGACTACTGCTTTTAGGATCCACAGGAGTAAGCATGGCAAAAGATCTTAATACCACCAAAGAGATGATTACAACTAAGGGGCACTATCAAAAACCAGGGGCACCGATTAATATTACGCATAATATTGCCCGTGTGGCAGTAGGTGAGACTGCAGAGATCAATGCCACGCTCTCTACCACCTTAACAGGTGGGGAGATGGAGGTAAGCATTACGCTTGATGATGGGCTAGAGTCTCATACTACATTAGGAGATCTTGTTAAGTTTACCCTCTCGGATACGCAAAAAGAGTTCCCTCTTAACTTTAGGGTTTCGGCACAGAAAGATGGAATTTATTATATTCGGCTTTTAGCCAAGGTCGATGAAGGATCAGGTGCACGTATGCGTGCTTTGGCAATTCCTGTTTATGTTGGAAATGCCCAGCTTAAACCCAAAAGTAAGCAGGTGATTATGAAAGCTATGGGGGGCGAGAATATCTCGGTTTCAAAAGCACAAGAGACCATCGAGATTGTTGAGTAAAGCTAGATTAAAATCTTTTGGGTATAATACGCGATCTCATTCTCTATGAGTGATACCCAATGAAAGGATAGACAGATATGCCAAAAATGAAGAGCGTTAAAGGTGCTGTAAAGCGCTTTAAAGTGAAAAAATCTGGTAAGATCAAAAGAGGGACTGCTTTTAGATCTCACATTTTGACCAAAGTGGATGGTGCACATCACCGAGCCAACAGAAAACCAAAGTATGTTGATCCCGCAGATGCTAAAAAGATCAAAGAGATGATTGTATAACTTCGGTTATACCCCTCTTTAGGAAACAGAAAGCAAAGACTCCCCAAGGTGGGACAAGTTCATTTTTAAGATAAAAATGACACCTATTGCCCAATTAGAGGCACAATATGGTAAAGGAATAATATGAGAGTAAAAACTGGTACAGTAAGACATCGACGTCATAAAAAACTATTAAAGCAGGCAAGAGGATTCTACAGTGGTAGAAGAAAGCACTTTAGAAAAGCTAAAGAGCAGTTAGAGCGTTCATTGGTATATGCTTATAGAGACAGAAGACAGAAAAAGAGAGACTTTAGAAAGCTCTGGATTGTCAGAATTAATGCAGCAGCAAGATTGAATGGTATGAACTACTCAACCTTTATGCATGGATTAAAAGTTGCTAATATTGAATTGGATCGAAAGATTCTTGCAGATATGGCGATGAACAACCCAGAAGCATTTACAAAAGTTGCAGAGGCTTCAAAAGCTGCTCTTTCTGCGTAAGTATCTACTCTAGAGGGGCTAGCCTCTCTAGAGACTCCTTTTTAAATTATATTCCCCCTTATTTATTTAAGAGAGGCATAACTTCCAAATGAATTAACCACGCGTTGTCCCCATAAGAATCTTCGCTTATAGAACTGTTTACGATTAAAGCTGGTGATAATGACCTTTTTCTTAGCAGAACTGGCATGAATAAACTTTCCATCTCCAATATAGATACCGACATGATTAACTTTGTGTTTAAACTTCTTTTCTGTATCAAAAAAGACCAAATCTCCTTTTTGTAACTCATTAAAAGAGACCTTAGTGCCCACTTTGGCTTGATTCCCTGAGTATCGAGGAAGGGTAATACCAATCTCTTTATAGACATATTTGGTAAATCCTGAACAGTCAAATGCATCAGGACCATTGGCTGCCCAGACATACTCGGTTCCTAGATAGGCGGTTGCGGTAAGAATAAGCTCTTCCTCTTTGGTGATCTCTTTCCAGTTATCATTTTGAACCTCTTGAGCCTCCTGAAGCTCAATGGGGGTAGAGTAGTTCCCCTCTTTGCCTGTGATCTCAACTTGAGCCAACAGATCTTGTTGTACCAGATTCATTAAATCATCAAGTTGAAGATGATCCATGGTTGGTTGTAAAATGTTAAGATCTTGATTGGCTTTGGGTGAAGTTGAGGAGGCAGTAAGTTGGACTTTTGTTAAAGTTTTCTGGGGTGGTTGATGATAGCTCAAATTGCTATCCGATAGCTTAGGTGGACTAATTTTGGATACTTTCTCTTGCATACACCCACTAAAAAGGATGGGTACGACGACCAACGCAAGAGAAAAGCGACTCGTTCTTCTCATTTATCAAACTCCCTTGTTTGTGTACATTTTAGGTACTTTTAGCAACACTCTTTGTTGTATCAACTAAAAATGTACATAAAGATTGTGGAGAAATTGTGTAATTAATGTGATCATCATGATGACTTTTGTTGATAAATCTGTTATAATTCGTCAAAAATAGCAGAGGAGAAGCGTTGATGAAAACGATCCCAAAAGGTATATTTCTAGGGTTTTTGGTCACTCTTATGTTGGGGTGTCAATCTCAAGAGCATGCCACAAGCTTATCGACACAAGAGCATCCTATCAAAAAGAGTAAGCCCCTCTCCTCAAAAGAGCAGAATCTTTCTAAAGAGAGAGATCTTTTAGGTGAGATGGGATTTTATCTAGAGCAAGAGAAGATTATTATTGATCTCAATCAGACCAATCTTTTTTTTAGAGGCTTAGAAAAAGAGGCAAAAGCAAAAGCACAAGCACTTGAAGATGCTTTAGCTGAGATCAATATTACACGGGATGCAGGGATTTTAGTAGAGAAGAGTAAGCTCTCTCTTGATCTTAATCAGACCAAGCAGTTGCTTAATAATATTTCCCATATTTTTGAGAATACCCTTTTTGATCAGAATAGATCAGAAGAGAAGAAAGGATTACAGTAGTGAAGCAAGTAGATATAGACTCCGTTGAGTTTCAGCAGGAGTTAGAAAAAACATGGACATTTGTCAAGAAGGTTAATGAGCGTTTTGGTTTTGTTCAGCATCCTCAGGCAGATGTGAATGATGGGGTAGCGATGGGGCTTGCACGCAATAAGTTGATCTATGGAAAGCGTTATTGCCCCTGTTTTATGGTAATTGGTGAGACCAAAGAGGAGCAAAAGCGTGCAGATAACCGTATCTGTCCTTGTAAACCTGCCCTGGAAAAGGAGATTCCTGAAGATGGTAAGTGCCATTGTGGTATTTTTTGTACGCCCGAGTATACACAAGCATTAGCCAAAGAGGACGAGATCGAAGAGGTGGTGCATCAACACTCACGAGGGTTAACTCAGGAGGAGGCTCAACAGCTTTTAGAAAAAGATCAGCTCGATGGAGATGAGCTCGAGGCTCTTTTAGAGGCGAGAAGCTTGGGGATGGTTTCATTTATTTTAATGGATGTTCGAGAGCTGATGGAGTATAAGATGGGGCATATTGTTGGGACAGATGTTTTGGTTCCAACATCACAGTTTTATGCCAAAATTGAGGAGCATACAGATAAAAAATCTCAACCAATTATTCTTTATTGTCATACAGGGAGTCGAAGTTTTCAAGTTCAGCATGCCATGCGATCATTGGGGTTTGAGAAGGTCGGAAATCTAACCTATGGCATTATCAGCTATGCAGGAGAGATTGCACGGGCTTAAGAGGCTTCTCTTAGAAGAGAGGCTTGCCATAATTCTGAATAAAATAGAGCATGTAGCCTAGGGCTAAGAGCACGAAGGTTATTATATGGCTAAGGGGCATGGTATCTTTAAAATAGAGTATGACCATACTGTAGAGGGCATAAGCAAAGATGAGTACTATAAAAAAGATCATTCCCATAATGGTATAACTATCAAGTGGGTAATGAATAAAATACTCCATAACATAAGAAAAGTCAGTTAATGAGAAGAGATAAAAGATGGTTAACGTACAAAGAGTAATAACGACAAAGGCTTTTTCGTGGATAAGATAGTGTATCAGATTAACTACGGTTATGACCAATAAAAATAGCCCAAAAAGATAGAGAAAGAGATAAGCATAGAGAAGAGAGAGTTTCTCTTGGCTAAAGGCATTAATAATCGAAGTAAATTGGGTGTTAAATTGCCAGTAGAAGAGTGCTAGTAGTAAAATACTGTAGAGTAGAGAGGGGATAACCTTGATAAGTGATTGAAACATAGTGAAGACTCTTTTGCCATTTTTTTGTGATATTATATTATAAATTTTTTTAGTATTGGCAAAAAGAGTCCATTTTGTTTCAATTCTCTACGTTATGCTCTTAAAAAATCAGGATTAGAGATCACTTCAAAAGTAAGATCCGAGCCTCTCTTGTCGAGCTCCTCTTGAATGGTTTTTGTAATCTGCTCTCGGCGATTCATTGGTAGGGGTGAACGATCAATAACAAAGGTGTGTGAAGTCATGTGTTGACCAATGGTTTTAGCAGTTGAGAGGATATTAAAGAGTGCTTCAGAGTCGTGTGTGTTGTCTTCTGAGATAAAACACATATTGGTACTCTCAAGTGCCTCTTTTACATTATCTGTAAAGTCTACAGAGCGTTTACAGATGGCATTAAAAAGCTCTTTTTCATCGCTTGGGTACTGTCCCCGTTTAATATTCTCTACGCGTTTATTATCTTTACAGACGTAGACCACTTCGTTCCCCATCTCTACTAGTTCTTTACCGCTTAATAGTTTATTGTGATTTATTCCCATAACACTAATTTTCATCTCTATTTTCCTTTCGAAATTCTATATTTAATTTATGAATTATCCGCCTCACTTTTGAGGATGACTAACGGATAATTTCTAGTACAATTTTATACAATTTAAATAATAACTTAACTTAATTTTTAGTTTTTAAAATTTATTTTAGATTAAGTTTTATATCGAAAATGGTTTCTAAGTACCGAAAAATAGGCATTTAGAAAAAAAATATTTTTTTTTTCTAAAATGCTAAAGAGTGTTTGAAAGCAATAAAAAAGAACAATTACTGTATATTTATATCGATTATTTGTTTTAAAATATTTTTAAAAAAAATATAAAAAAATGAATTTAAACAAGATTTAAATAAAGTGAGATGGATCCTTGAAAGCAAAAAAACTTTTTATAAGCCTTTTATTGTTGTTATTGCTCCTTATTGGGTTGTGTGTCTGGATAATTTTTCAGGAGCAAACAGAGCGATTTATTGTACAGAAAAACTTTGCTTTTGGGAAAGCTTTATCCAAGCCAATTGAGCGAAATATTACCGAAGCACAAGAGGATATTCGTCTCCTTTTGGAGCATGCTCCCATCTGTTTTGAGCATAATACTACCATTAAAGAGCAAAATCTTACTCAAACTGGTCGTGAAAGTATTGAGATGCTTTTGGCTATTTTAAATCGATTAGATCAAGAAGTAGCTCTTGGTATATGGGTACATAGTCATCAGCAAGGAGCACGACGTTTTCACCGTATGGAGACACAACATGAAGCGGATATTTTAGCTCTTGATCTTCGGAACCATGATCGTGTACGCTATATTAGTGCATTGGGGTATGGTGAGGAGTTTTATTCACGTTTTAAAGAGATCAATAGCAGTTGTGATTATCTAGAGATCACCCTGCATCAAATTACTGCAGAGGATCGTCAATTTTTAGAGGGGAATAGATCTGTAACGCCTTTTAAAAGTGAGAAGGAGCAGGGGTATTAATAATATTATAAAACTCTGCTCGGGTGCGTTGATCGCGTTTGAAAAGTCCGCGGAGTGCCGAACTTACGGTGGTTGAGTTGATCTTCTCTACACCACGCATCTCCATGCACATGTGGCGGGCATGGATCACAACAGCAACCCCTTTAGGGTGAATGGTCTCTAAGATCGCATCGGCAATCTGTTCGGTCATCTGCTCTTGGATCTGAAGCCGTCGAGCAAAAACATTAACAATACGTGGGATTTTGGAGAGTCCAACCACTTTGCCATCTGGAATATAGGCAACATGAGCACGCCCAATAATAGGAAGCATGTGGTGTTCGCACATGGAGTAGAACTCAATATCTCGAACCACTACCATCTCATCATTACTAGAGGTAAAGAGGGCTTGATTGAGAATCTCTTGAGGGTCTTGGTGGTAGCCTTCGGTAAGAAACTGGAGTGCTTTAGCAACACGGCTTGGGGTTTTGAGCAAGCCTTCTCGTTGGGGGTTCTCACCTAGGAGTTCGAGTATTTTGGTAATGGCAGCTTCAAATTCTTGGTTCTTTTCCATTTTTATCCCTTGGTTCATTTTTCTGCAATTCTACCATTTATTTTATTCACAATTAACCACCAAAGCAGTATAATCCAAAAATTTTAACAAGATTATTAAAGTTTAAGCTTTGATGATGTAGTATGGGAAAAGTTAATTAGGACAAAGTTTGTCCGAATTGAAGTTAAAGGAAAAAGATGAAAGTATATTTGGACAATAATGCCACCACTGCGGTTGATCCTCAGGTCAAAGCAGTAATGGATCCCTTTTTTGTAGAGAAGTATGGTAATCCAAACTCTCTGCACTCATTTGCAGGAGAGACACATCAGCCACTTAAAATGGCAATGGAGAAGATCTATGCAGGGATTCATGCCCCCAAAGAGGACAGTGTGGTGGTTACCTCTTGTGCCACAGAGAGCAATAACTGGGTTTTGAAAAGTATCTATTTTGAGTATATTCTCACAGGGAGAAAAAACCACATTATTATCTCTGAAGTCGAGCACCCTTCGGTAATTGCTACCGCAAAGTTTATCGAATCTCAGGGGTGTCGTGTAACCTATTTACCCATCAACAGTGAAGGGTTAATTGAGGCACAGAGCGTACGTGATAACATTACCAATAAAACTGCATTGGTCTCTGTGATGTGGGCAAATAATGAGACAGGTGCCGTTTTTCCTGTAGAGGAGATTGGTGCCATCTGTGAAGAGCATAAAGTACTCTTTCACACCGATGCGGTACAAGCCATTGGTAAAGTTCCTGTGGATGTCCAAAGCTTTAATGTTGACTACTTGACCTTTTCTGCTCATAAATTTCATGGACCTAAAGGGGTTGGTGGACTCTATATGAAAAAGGGTAAAGAGTTGATGCCTCTGCTTCATGGCGGATCTCAAATGGGTGGATACCGATCGGGTACGCTTAATGTCCCTGGTATTGTTGGTATGGGAAAAGCGATGGAACAGGCGATTGATTCACTTGACTTTGAGATGAGTGATGTTCGTGAGATGCGAGATGAGTTTGAAGATGCCCTTTTGGAGATTCCTGATACTTTTGTGGTGACCCCTCGATCCAAACGAACCCCCAATACCATTTTGATCTCTTTTAGAGGAATCGAAGGGGAGTCAATGCTTTGGGATCTGAATCGTGCAGGAATTGCTGCAAGTACAGGAAGTGCCTGTGCGAGTGAAGATCTAGAAGCCAACTCGGTTATGGAAGCGATTGGAGCCGATGAAGATCTAGCACATACTGCAATTCGTTTTTCTCTGAGTCGATACACGACCCAAGAAGAGCTTGACTATACGCTTGAGGTGGTTAAAAAGGCAGTTAAACGACTTCGAGAGATTTCAAGTTCTTATGCGTATGCTCCTAAGGGGCATGAGTCGGGATTATCGGCACATTAAAATCGAGGATGGAGGTGGTGCGTTAGCTCCACAAAAAGGGATGAGGCTAAAGGCACATCTCCATGCAAAGCATAAATATTAAAAAGATAAAGGAAAAATAATGGGAATGGACAGTTTAATTGGTGGTACCATCTGGGATGAGTACAGCCAAAAAGTAACCGATTTGATGAATAACCCTCGTAATATGGGCGAGATTACCGAAGAGCAAGCCAAAGAGATGGGTGCAGAGTTGATTGTTGCCGATTTTGGTGCAGAGAGTTGTGGGGATGCGGTGCGTCTCTATTGGGCAGTGGATCCCAAGACCGATAAAATTTTGGAATCTAAGTTTAAAAGCTTTGGGTGTGGAACCGCCATTGCCAGTTCGGATACCATGGCAGAGCTCTGTAAAGGTAAAACCGTTGATGAAGCGGTAAAGATTACCAATATCGATGTTGAAAAAGCGATGCGAGATGATCCAGATACTCCCGCTGTTCCTCCTCAAAAGATGCACTGTAGTGTTATGGCGTACGATGTAATCAAAAAAGCGGCTGCCCAATATAAAGGGGTAGACATGGAGAGTTTTGAAGAGGAGATGATTGTCTGTGAGTGTGCACGGGTATCACTTAGTACCTTGCGAGAGGTGATTCGACTTAATGATCTAACTACCGTAGAGCAGATTACCGATTACACTAAAGCGGGAGCATTTTGTAAATCATGTATCCGCCCAGGGGGACATGAAGCCAAAGATATCTACTTGGTAGACCTTCTTGAAGAGTATGAAAAAGAGAAGATGGCCAAAGTAGCTGAAGAGATGAAGAGTGGTGGACCCGTTGACTTTGCACAGATGACCGTGGTTCAAAAGCTCAAAGCCGTGAACAAAGTGATTGATGACAATATTCGTCAGATGTTGATTATGGATGGTGGAGACATGGAGATACTTGATATCAAAGAGAACGGTCAACATATCGATATCTATATTCGCTATCTTGGGGCATGTAGTGGATGTGCAAGTTCGAGTACAGGAACCCTTTTTGCCATTGAGAATATTCTTCGAGAGAAACTTGATGAGAATATTCGTGTTTTACCCATTTAATTTGATTTTTTAATAATTTCAACTTTAGGATGGCACTTTTTTGCCATTCTGAAAAAAACCTTTATAAAAAATTTTAGTTTTCAGTCTTTTCCTGATATAATTCAGATGAAAGGGATATCTGATATGAAATTTTTTCTTCTTTTTCTATTCATATTAATGGTAGGGTGTAGCTCTACGCCTCAGAAAAAAAGTATCTACTCTCCATCCTATCTTAATAAAGATAAACTTAAACAGTTAAATTTTAATCATAAGAATCTGATTTTAGTTCCTATTCATGGGGTCTGGTACTATGTACGTAGAGATGGGAAAATGATGCAACCCATTATAACAGAGAAAGGAGAGGTTGAACGCTTTCATGAAGGGTTGGCACGTACGCGAATTCATGGAAAGATCGGTTTTTTTGATAAAAATTTAGATCTGGTTCTTCCTCCGCTGTATGACTTTGCTTTTCCTTTTCATGAAGGGATGGCAGATGTCTGTATTGGGTGTAGAGAGGTTCAAGAGGATGGCTATAGGTTACTAGAGGGTGGAAAATGGAAGAGAATTAATCGTCAAGGGCTCTTGATTGAAGAGTAGTAAAGTTTTTTAGAAAGGATAAGATAGATGAATATGGCTCAAGGAAAAGTAATACTCTTAGGAACACTATTATTGTTATGGGGATGTGGAAGTGGAGGAGGGGATGATACCTCAGTCTCTTCGACAAGCACGGAGGATCGTACTTCAGCGTTGGAGCTTGAGAGTGACTCAACACTTGAGGGTAATAGCATTGCAGAGGATCTTCATTATGATGCAGGAACCTCCGAGCTATTAACAACCGAGGAGCAGAAGGTTATTTTATTGCATAATCAGAAACGAAATATCTACTTTTCTGATGTTAATTTAACCTATAGTTCTCATCTCGAGGAGGAGGCACAGCGTTATGCTAATCTTTTAGCAACAACGGGAAAGTTTGAGCATGAGACAGATTATAATCATGTTGAAGGTTATGGAGAGAACCTTTATGCTTATAGCAAAGAGCAACCCTTAGGGATCGAAGATGCCATGCCTCATTGGTTTGATGAGGAGATGCCACTGTATAATTATGAAGATGGTAGTTGTCAAGAGGCGTATTATGATAATGGAACACCCATTAAGTGTGGTCACTATACTCAGGTCATCTGGCAGGAGACCCAAGAGGTAGGATGTGCCACAGCACAATATACCACAGGAGCGATGAAAGGGGGATATGTTTATGTCTGTAAATACCAGAAGGCAGGGAATATAGAGGGAGAAAAGCCCTATTGTAGTAACTATAGTAATGCCGATATTCTTCTGAACAATAAACCTGATAATATCGCCTTAGCGAATCATCAATTTACTTTGGAGTTTAGAGAAGAGGATCGAACCGTCTGTAGTAAACGGGACTATTTTAACTCATCCATTAGCTTCTCTGCTGATTTAGAACATGCAACCATTGAAGATTTTGAGATGATAACCTTGACTTATAATGGAGAGCCTGCTAAAAATACGTTGGAGTTTGATCAAGTAAGTTTTGATGGGGAGACAATTAACCTAAAGGGGATTAATAAAAATATTCCCGCACAAGAGTATCAAGATCGAGGGATCTTTATGAATATTAAGCTTATTGGAGAGACCGAAGCGTATTTCTCTGCAGAGATCGAGTGGAATGCGTTAGACAGTAGTAACCCTCTCTTTACTCGAACCATGAAAGCAAAACTATACAAAGAGTAATGGTGTGTAGTTTATCCCCTTTTATGGGGTTAATCTTGCAGATTTAAATAGATGTAAACAGATTGGACATTATCTAAAAATGGTCTAAATAGTTACAAAATATGAACTTAATAGGAATATGTGTTACATTTTTTCACAGTTTATTGTAAAAAATAGTTAAATTTCATTGAGGGTTTTATTCTCCCCTTCTGGCACACAAATAATGGGTATTGTATGGGAGAAAAAAACAAAGGAGCAATTATGGAGTCTCATGTTGGTTATTTTTTTATTATTGTAGCACCCACCATTCAGCTTTTGCTTTATTTGATTGGGAAGGGTCTTTTATGGATGATATTGTTAGGAGGAAGTGGGTTATTTGTTCTAGTACGCTATATAGAGCATACCAACTCTCGTAAAGAGACACTTAATATCATCCAAAATGGTAAAACTTTATATTTTAGTTTAAGTGATGATCTACTTTTTTCTATTAAGATACGAGAGGGAGAAGAGTATACTGAGCGGGTCAAAGAGATTATCCAAAAAGAGATTGTCTCCATTCGTGATATTGTTTATCGCATTGATTTTGTAAACTTCAAAAACGATCTACTTCATCAGGAACTTAACGATTTGATAAAAGAGTAGTGCTGGAGCTTAAATGTGATTAAAAATATATGTTTTTAATCACATTTTAGATAAAATCCATTCCAATTGCAATTGATTAATGGGGTATAAGAACTGGATGAGAGCAGAATTAAAGCGTGTGCGAATGGTAGAGGAGATAGAGAAACAGTTTGACCTCTCCCCATATATAAAAAAAGCCTTTTTAGAGGTAAATCGCCAACTTTTTGTTCCTACAGGATTTGGGCATATTGCCTATCAGCTCGATGCACTTCCGATGCAACAAAATCAATGGATCTCTTCACCACTTACCGTAGCTAAAATGACCCAACATCTCAAAGTCGAAGGAGTGGATACGGTTTTAGAGATAGGGTGTGGAAGTGGTTACCAAGCAGCCATCTTATCCAAACTGTGTCGACGTGTCTTTACCATTGAACGTATTGATTCGTTACTTAAAGAGGCAAAAGAGCGGTTTCGTAAAGAGGGGTTGAACAATATCTTTACCCGCTTTGATGATGGACAACGAGGTTGGAAGAGTTATGCTCCGTACGATCGTATTCTTTTTTCTGCTACTGCCAAAAAAATTCCTGAGGTACTCTTTGAACAGTTGGCTGAAGGGGGCATACTTTTAGCACCAATTGAGAAGAATGGATTACAGATTATCACCCGTTTTTATAAGCGTCATGGTAAGATTCGTTCAGAAAGTATTGAGCCCTGTCTTTTTGTGCCCATTGTTGATGGACGGGTCAAGAGGTAGTCGTATAGAGGCTACCTCTTTGTTGGGCTATTCTGCCTCTAGTACCGCACCTGAGCTAGCATTGGTTACTAAGGCTCGATACTGTTTGAGCCATTTGCTCTTGAGAGGTTTAACAATGGGTTTAAAGTTGGCTTTACGTCGGGCAATCTCCTCATCGCTAAGACGTACCTCTAAGATATACTGATCAACATCAATATGAATCTCATCACCATTTTCTAGTAGACCGATCATTCCCCCTTCTGCTGCTTCGGGGCTTACATGACCAATACTTGCACCTCGGGTAGCACCTGAGAAGCGACCATCAGTAATAAGGGCTACAGAATCACCTAGCCCCATTCCCATAATCAGGCTAGTGGGTGAGAGCATCTCTTGCATTCCTGGCCCTCCTTTAGGACCTTCGTAACGAATCACCACCACATTCCCTGCTTTGACCTCACCGTTGATAATCCCTTTAATCGCTTCATCTTGGGAGTTATAACAGACAGCCGTTCCTGTAAAGACACGATCCCCTGTGATTCCTGCGGTTTTAATAACCGCACCCTGTTCGGCAAGGTTTCCATAAAGGATGGCTAAGCCTCCTACCTCAGAGTAGGGGTTTTCGATGGTGTGGATGATATTGGTATCTTTAATGGTGGCATTGGCAATACGCTCTTTAATACTCTCTCCTGTAACGGTAAGATTATCACGAAGAATATTTTCACCCCGTTTACTCATCTCATGCATTACCGCACTTACACCACCTGCTTTGTCAATATCTTGCATATGTACGGTGGTGAGGCTTGGCGAGATCTTGGCAATGTGCGAGACCTGTTGGGAGATGGTATTGATATCTTCGAGATTAAAGTCCACATCAGCCTCTTTGGCGATGGCAAGCATGTGCAGTACAGTATTAGAACTTCCTCCCATTGCCATGTCTACAGCAAAGGCATTGCGTACGGCATTCTCATTGAGAATATTTCTTATGTTATATTGCGAAGCTTTATTATGATCCATTAGGGCAATTTCACAGATACGTCGAGCTGCTTTTCGGTAGAGCTCTTCACGCTCTTTGGTGAGGGCTAAAATGGTACCATTTCCAGGAAGTGCAATCCCCATGGCTTCCATAAGTGTGTTCATGGAGTTAGCCGTAAACATCCCTGAACAGCTCCCGCCACTAGGACAGGCATTACACTCCATGTCGGTGAGCTCTTCTGCGGAGATCTCTCCTGCTTCAAATTTACCAACCCCTTCAAAGACCGTAGCAAGGTCAATGGGTGTACCATCTTTGGTATACCCTTTTGCCATAGGCCCTCCCGATACAAATACCGTTGGTACATTAACCCGTAAAGCACCCATAATCATCCCTGGGACAATCTTGTCACAGTTAGGAATGGCAATCATCGCATCAAGTTTATGGGCATTCATTACTGTTTCAATGGAGTTAGCAATAATCTCACGGCTCGGTAGAGAGTAGAGCATCCCATCATGCCCCATAGCAATACCATCATCAACACCGATGGTATTAAATTCAAAGGGAACACATCCTGCTTGTCGGATCTCATCTTTAATGATATCAGAGACCTTATCCAAAAAGAAGTGTCCAGGGATAATTTCGATAAAAGAGTTGGCAACCCCGATAAAGGGTTTGTCAAAATCTTCATCTTTTAATCCAGTGGCTCTTAGAAGTGAGCGGTGAGGGGCTCGATTGTGACCTTTTTTGACGGTATCGCTTCGCATTTTATTCCTTATATGGTTGGTTTGTTAAAAATTTTGCAAATTATAGCGAAATTCCTTTACATTTTAAAAAAAGTTCGTTATAATCGCATTCCAATTTTGGATGTGCGGGCGTAGCTCAGCGGTAGAGCATAACCTTGCCAAGGTTAGGGTCGACGGTTCGATCCCGTTCGCCCGCTCCATAATTGTGATATTTAAAAGATTAAATAGAATCGCCCGGGTGGTGAAATTGGTAGACACAGGGGACTTAAAATCCCCCGACTATTGCAGTCGTGCCGGTTCGAGTCCGGCCCCGGGCACCACCCATTGGGTGGCGACATCGCCAAGTGGTAAGGCCGCAGCCTGCAAAGCTGCTATCCCCAGTTCGAATCTGGGTGTCGCCTCCAAAATTTTTATCTATTTAATTTTAATTTTATCTTTTTTAGGTAGAATTCACTTCTAATTTGTCGGGAGATGTCAGAGTGGTCGAATGTGCCGGTCTTGAAAACCGGTGAGGGTAACACCTCCGGGAGTTCGAATCTCCCTCTCCCGGCCATCCTTTTTTAATCATTAAAATATATACAATTTCAAAGAATAAACACTTTTTATGATGGTCATTAGATCCTTCTATAAATCTAATCTTTTCGTTTAATCTTATCGGAATCTACTTATAAGCTTATATTTCATGGGCTTTTACTCTTTTTGGCTTGGCGTAGCACCTGAGTTAAAAAATAGTAAAGTTTTCTCAAAAGTGATTAATATCAAGAAAAAATAAGGTTTCTACTGTTATGATGATGATGTAGATTTATTAGATTGATGGGTTTCTGCTATCGAGGGCTCATTTTTTAGTAAACTCAATATAAAGGAGAAAATGTGAAAATTACAAATTTAAGTCTAGCAGTTATCGCTGCAGCAGGAATGGTGAGTGTAGCAAGTGCAGATGTAGACATGAAAATTGGTGGTCAAGCAGTTGTGTACTATCAAACTGTTGAGAATGGTGGAGATACAGACTTCTTTGATCAAGGAAATTCATTAGCCAATGCAGCCATTCAATTAAATGCTAATGCTGATATTGGAAATGGATTTGGCTTAGGTCTTCAAGGAACTGCACTTAATACCTTTGGTTTAGAGAATAACTTGGTTAGCAATGTAATGCAAGTAGGTGGTGGAGATATAAGCAATGCTAGTGATTATGAAGCAATTACTAAAGCTTATTTAACCAAAAAAATTGGTAAAACCACTTTAAAGATGGGACGTCAAGAACTTCCAAAATCACTTTCACCATTAGCATTCTCTGAGAGTTGGAATGTTACAAAAAATACTTATGATGCAATGGTAGCTATTAATAGTGATATTCCTGATACTACTGTAGTTGGAGCATTTGTATCTCGAACCAATGGAAATGGTATTGCCAACGATATGAGTACTTTTGAGACCATTGGAGCAAAAGGTGCTTATATGTTAACTGTTGCTAATAAAACTGCAGCGAATTTTCCTGTAACATTAAGTTACTATTCACTTCCTAGTACCGACTTAAGTGCAGTATGGGCAGATGCTAAAGCTAATAACCTTGCGAATCTTCCTGTCTCTGTTGCACTTCAAGGGGGAATGATTATGAATGATGCAGATGGTGCTGATGATACTACAGGTTTAGGTATCAAAGTTTCAGGAAAAGCAGGTCCTGCTGATCTTTCTGTTGCTTACAGTACTGTAGATGATGGTGGTGCTTCAATCGATAACGTAGGAACAGGGGTTAAAACACCACTTTATACTCAGATGATTTTAAATCAAGGTGCTATTAAAGCAGATAATGACACTGTAGTACTTAAAGCTTCTACTCCTGTTGGTCCAGGAAAAGTGATTGGTCAATATGGTCTTACTACTGATAACTCAGATGCTGAGAATGATTACAATGAGTTAGACCTCATTTATAAATTTAAAGCATTAGGCACCAATATGTTACTTGCTTATGTAAGAGCAGATTCTGATGCCGCAGAAGATCCAACCAACGTAATCCGATTCTGGACACGATATAACTTTTAATCTCTAAAAGTTGTAGGTTACTTCTCAAGCTTAATTGCTTGAGAAGCTCTCTTTTTTATATTCCACACTTTCCCGATCCACATCCACCACTATTAATATTGAAAACAGTTGTGTATTTGCATGTTTGACACTCAAAGGTGAGCATCTTAGGGCCACTACATCCTGTACTACGCTGATCGATAAGCTCCATATTGGGTTGTTCACATTTGGGACAAATTCCTTGTTCTATGGCACGTAGATTGGCTTTTTTTTCTCGCATAAAATAGATGTAGCTTACAATCAGTCCACCACTGACAATAATGAGAAAAGCAAGTAGATAAAAATTCATACGTTGTATCCTTTTTTTAAAGAGTATACTTAAATATTTCATATTTAGTACTAAATTTTATTCTAAAATTCTTTTATTAAAAAAAGAAAGGATAAATATGAAAGCAATCTCATCATTTATGGTTTTACTCTTACTTCAATCTTCTTCACCTTTGGCAACCAAAGCACGACTTTCGCTTCAGCGAACCATGATCGAACACTTCTAAATCGCATCCTTGTGATGCTTGACGGAACTCCATAAAGTTTATGGTATTATTCCTTTTAAAAATGGAGTTCTATGAGACGTTATCTCTTTTTAGTCTACTTTCTGATCCTATTTCTACTTATTAACTTGCTTACAAGAGGGGCGTTGCTCCTCTTTGATTCTGGTGTGGTACAGCATGATGGGGTAGCACTCCTAAAACTCTTTGGTGTGGGGCTCTTTTATGATCTTGTGGCATACTTTTATTATATTATCCCTTTTGTTATCTATCTCTTTTTGGTTCCTTCAAGAGTTTTTAATGCTTCGTGGCATCGAAAGTTTGCTTTAGGGGTATTTTTTTTAGTACTCTATATGGTTATTTTTAATGGCTTTAGTGAGTGGTTCTTTTGGGATGAGTTTGGAAAGCGGTTTAATTTTATTGCGGTGGATTATCTGGTTTATACCAATGAGGTGATTAAAAACATTCAAGAGTCCTATCCTATGCCGTTGTTATTGAGTCTGATCTTTTTGATTACGGCATTGCTCTTTTGGGGGCTTTATCGCATCACAAATGGGTTTGAAAAACTCTTTAAAGATCGTAGCTCTTATCGAACTCGAGCCGTGCCAACATTGATACTTTTGGTACTACCTTTGCTCTTTTTTAGTCTGCTTGATAAGCAGACCATTGCAACCAAAAGTTCACCTAATCGATACAATCAAGAGTTGGCAAAAAACGGGCTCTATTCTCTCTTTTCTGCATTTCGTAATAATGAGTTGAACTATTATGAGTTTTATAAGACACTCCCTAATAAAGAGGTTTTACACCACTACAGAGCGTTGGTAGCAAGTCCTCAGAGTAAATTCCTCTCTGGTGATCTTAACAATACTTGGCGACATATTACCTCTACAAAAGCAGAGCAACATTACAATGTTATGTTGATAATGATCGAGAGCATGAGTGCAAGTTATATGGGGGTCTATGGTAACTCAAAAGGGCTTACGCCTCATCTGGATGCGTTGAGCAAAAAGTCTCTCTTTTTTAGTAATTTTTTTGCCACGGGAACCCGTACGGTACGGGGAATGGAAGCCGTAACGATGAGTGTGCCTCCCACGGCAGGTCGAAGCATTGTTAAGCGTCCTGATAACCACAATATGTTTGGGATGGGGTGGGTCTTTTTAGAAAAAGGCTATGAGAACAAATTTATCTATGCAGGGCATGGATACTTTGACAACATGAATGAGTACTTCTCTCATAATGGTTTTGAGGTGGTGGATCGACTCTCTTTTGAAGAGGATGAGATTACTTTTGCCAATGTCTGGGGAGTCTGTGATGAGGATCTTTTTAATAAAAGTATTAAAGAGGCAGATCGATCTTATGCTAAAGGGAAGCCCTTTTTTAACTTTATTATGACCACTTCAAATCATCGTCCCTATACTTATCCTGAAGGGAAAATCGATATTCCTAGCCATTCAGGACGAAGCGGTGGTGTGAAGTATAGTGATTATGCCATTGGAGCATTCCTTCAAAAGGCATCAACCAAGCCATGGTTTGATACAACGCTTTTTGTCTTTGTTGCCGACCATAATGGAGGGAGTGCAGGGAGAATGGCACTGCCTCTTTATCGATATAAGATCCCTTGCATGGTCTATGCTCCAAAGATATTAAAACCTAAAAAGGTAGAGAAGGTTGCCTCACAGATCGATTTGGCACCAACACTTTTGGCGTTAATGGGATGGGAGTATCGTAGCAAATTTTATGGTCAAGATATTTTATCCTCCTCATTTAAACCGCGTGCTTTGATTGGTAATTATCAGAAATTAGGACTCTATGAAGAGGGTCGTTTAACCATTCTAGAGCCAAACCAAGGTGTTAAAGCATTTCGTGTCGAGCAGTTGCGTCGTGATGGGAACCGTTATCTTCCTATAGAGCCGCGATCTTCAGAGTTAAACGATACGATTACCTACTACCAGAGTGCGAGTTATTTTCATCTACATCGACTCGATCGGGTCAAGTAGTGGTGGGGTTCATCTGTAGTTTAGATTGGCATGTTATGATAAGGTAAAAGAAGCCATCAGAGAGGTATCAGGTGAACCGACAAAAAATTTTACTATTAGAAGATGATCTTCAGTTGAGTGACACCATTAAGCAGTTTTTGGAGTACTCAGGCTATCAGGTCTATCCTGCCTATGATGCACTCTTGGCAAAAGATATTCTTTATGAGCACAGTATTGATCTGATGTTGCTTGATGTCAAGGTTCCTCATCAGAGTGGTTTTGATTTTTTAACAGAGCTTCGAGAGGAGGGGAGTGATGTCCCTGCTATTTTTATTACCTCTCTCAATGCTGTAGAGGATGTCACAAAAGGGTTTGATATCGGTTGTGATGATTATATTCGTAAACCTTTTGCCCTTAAAGAGTTAGGCGTACGTATCGAAGCGATAATTAAGCGTAACTTTGGCGTGCAGAGCAGTCAGATTACGTTGAATAATGGATACGCTTTTGATATCAAGGGGCTCTTCTTGACACAAGATGGAGAACGGGTATCACTCAAGACCAAAGAGGCAAAGCTCTTGGCACTTTTTTTAAAACACCCCAATGAGTTGCTCTCCTATGATGATATTTTTGAGGTGTTGTGGGAGTATGATGAGAATCCAAGTCATGGTAGTCTGCGTGCCTATATCAATACCCTTCGGCATATTTTAGGCAAAGAGCGTATTGAGACAATTAAACACATGGGATACCGTTATGTTGCAGAGTGAACGACGCTCTTTTTTGCGTTTTTTAGGGATCTATCTGAGCTCTACCTTTTTGCTCTTTTTTTTGGCAGTTTCGATTTTTTATTTTTTTCAGAAGCATCAGATTATCGATCGTCAATATGATCAATTGAGTATGGAAGGGGAGCATATTGTTCATGAATTCCAAAAACTCCATAGTCGTTTTACGCCACGTTTGCCCTATCCGAGTCGTGCACCATTTCTCTCTTCTATTTATGATCTTGATCGTCATTATATTTTTGGTTCTCTTCCTGATCAGCATATTTTATGGGAGCGGGAGTATTATCAGCAGGGGGATCAACTCTTTTTTGTTAAATCGATTTATCCCTATTATTTAGGTGCCGCCTATCTGATTGTCTCTCGTCCTTTGGATCATAAACCGTTGGATGATCTCTTTTGGATGTCGCTCTTTTTTCTTTTGGGTGCGGGAGTGATCTTTGCACTCTTAGGAATCTCGTTGGGGCGACTCTTTATTGCCCCTATGAAGGAGTCGATGGGAAGAATGAATAAGTTTATTGAGGATACCACCCATGAGCTTAATACGCCCATTAGTACCATTTTGACCAATATTGAACTGCTCGATACCCTCTATGATTGTGAGGGCAAACAGGAGATGCGACGTATCGAAATCGCTTCAAAGACCCTAAGCCGTCTCTATGAGGATTTAACCTATCTTAAGCTCAATCACAATTACCATCGGGAGATTGTCTCGTTGAATATGGGGCAACTTCTCTATGAACGACTGGAGTATTTTAATACCCTTATTACCACCAAACAGCTCAAGTTGCAACTGGACATTGATCCTGATGTTATTTTGCTTATGGATCGAAATGATGCCATTCGTTTGATTGATAATCTGCTCTCTAATGCAATTAAGTATAATCAGAAAAAAGGGATACTTAGATTGAGCCTTGATGAGGTGGGACTGTTGGTTTATAATCAAGGATTGGGAATAAAAGAGGAGGAGATCGCTTTTATTCAGAGCCGTTTTAATCGAGCCAATGCTTCAGAGGGGGGATTTGGTATTGGATTGGATATTGTAGGGCAGGTGATAGAACGATATGGCTTTAGTTTTGAGATTGATTCACTCTATCAACACTATACGGAGGTGATAATACGATGGGAAAAGTAATTATAGGGATGGTGCTACTTTTGACAGTGATTCAGGCAGAAGAGAAAATCCCCAAACTTTTGGAGCAGAACTGTCTTCATTGTCATCAACTTCAGCAGATTCCTTCGGAATTGATCTATCGACGTTATCTTTTGCGTCACAGTAGTCAGGATCGGATCAAATCATTACTTTTTACCTATCTCAAAGCTCCATCTAAAAGTAGTTCAATTATGCCACAACAGTTTTTTTTGAAGTTTTCGATCAAAAAGCCTCTAGAACTTAGCGATAAGGAGCTTTTAAAGAGTATAGAGCTCTATTTAGATTACTTTGATCTGAAAAAAAAGCTTTTTTTGCCCAAGGATAGAGTGGAGAGTATTAAGTAGTCCACTTTACTAAAAAATAGAATTCATATAGCGTTAATGTCCATTGGATATTATCACATATATTATAAAGGAGTATTTGTGCCATTTTCAAAAATTTTAGTCCCACTTTTGGTGAGTATACCACTTGCTGCAACCACTTTATCTGAACTCGTAGAGAGTGGATTAGAGCACAACTCTATTATCAAACAGAATGCGTTACAGATTGAGTTGATGCAGGCAAAACGATCAGAGAGTATGGCTAAAAAGATGGGAGAGGTCGATATTGTTGGGAGTTATACCCACTACAATCTTCCACGAACCCTTGCTCCTATTGTTCCCTCTGCTCTCTCTCCCACAAGCAGTGTTGCCACAACCGAGGATCTCTTTACCACAGGGGTTCAGTATAGTGTGCCTCTCTTTACAGGTGGGGTACTCGAAGAACAGGTTAAGATTGATGCCATTGCAACCAAAATGGGTGAGAGCCGAGCACGATTGGGTCGAGAGGAGTTGATCTATAATATCCGTTCACTCTATCTCTCGGCACTTTCGCTTCAGGAGCTTTTGGGTGCACAAGAGGCGTATGTTGAGGCACTCGATCAGTTACGTGAAAAGATCGCTTTTGGAGTAGAGGTAGGAAAACGTGCTAAAATCGAAGAGATTAAAGCCGATACCGATCTGCGTCAGGCGATGGGCAATGTGGATAAAACCAAAAGCTCTTTGCGTATGCTCAAAGAGACATTGATGGCATTAACTCATCTTGAGCAGATCGATCATCTTGAGCAGATCGAGGTGAATCCTGTACCTATTGATCCCAAAATCGAAGAGGCATCGCTCGATGAGTTAGAGCGTTTTAAGCTTCAGGATTTGGAGATTCAAAAGGGTGATAAGATGATTAATAAAGTCACCGCTACTGCCAAACCACAAGTGGCACTGGCTGCCTATTGGGGATACAATTATGATCTCGATCAGATCGATCCTTTTGAACAGGAGCAACTCTGGCAAGTGGGACTTAATGCTAAGTGGGATATTTTTGATTTTGGTGGAACCTCGGCACGGGTACAACAAGCTAAGATTGCCAAGCTTCAAGCCATTACCAAAAAATCTGCCACAAGTGAAGGGTTCAAAAAGCTTTTTGCCAAAGCCAAAAGTGAGATCTCTACTGCTTTGGCAAACTATGAGAGTACTCAATCTCAGTATCAACTCCTTCAAGAGAGTGAACAGATCGAACAGGCACGTTATGATGCGGGGGTTGCAATCATTAATGATCTACTGCTTGCAAAGTCCAAAACCGAGTTGGCAGCATCGCAGATGATTCAGAGTAAATATGCGTATCAAAATGGGATATTTTATTTAGATTACTTATTAGAACGAGGAGAGAGATAGATGAAAAAAGTGATAATTGTGCTGTTGGTTGTAGCAGCTTTAGCAGGGATTGCCTTCAAGGCAAAGGGGCTCATGACCCAACGTAAGCAGGAGATTATCGATGAGCCATTACCCCAGAAGCCAACCCTTAGTGTCTCTTTGGTCAATGCCAAAGCGGGGAGCATAACCGATAAAGAGTCCTATCTTGCGGTAGTGGCTCCTGATAAGAGCATTAAGGTTGCAACCAAAATGGCAGGATATATCGAAAAACTCTATGTTCAAGAGTCTCAAAGTGTCACCAAAGGGGAGATGCTTGCCCGTATTGATGAACGAGACATCAACAGCAATATCGCACTGCTTAAAACCACCCTTGCACAACAAAAGAATGATCTTGCCTTAGCTCAACAGATCTATCATCGTAATCAAAAACTCTATGCGGTAGGGGGATTGGCAAAAGAGCCACTCGATACTTCGCGGGTGGTCTTAGAGGGAAAACGCAGTGCAATTAAAGCAACCCAGCAGAAGATTGCTCAACTGCAAGACCAAAAGAGTTATCTGGTAATTAGAGCCCCTTTCTCTGGAGAGATTGATACACTGCTTATGCACGAAGGAGATCTAGCTGTAGTGGGTAAACCCATTTTAAGCATGAGCAATGGTGATAAGAAGTTGATCTTCTCTTTTGTTCCAAGTAAGGCAAAGATTAATGTCAATCAAAATGTCTACAGTGAAGGGGCATTTATTGGTAAAGTCAGTAAAATCTTAACTTTAGCAAAACAGGGATTGGTACAAGCCGAAGTAGCGTTAGGGCAGACGCTTTCACTCCCTTTGGGTGCAACGGTGAATATAGAAGTTATTACTCAAGAGAAGCAGGGATGCCTTGTACCCAACAGCACCCTTTTGCATCAAAAATCAGGTACCTTTGTGATGCGTTATGAGCAGGAGAAGTTTATTAAGACTCCTGTAGAGGAGATCATGAATGAGCGTAATGAGACCATGATCTCACCTTGTCCGACAACACCTTTGGCAGAGGGAAGTGAAGTACTCTTAGCTAAATTACCTGTTTATGGAAAGGTAGAGATTCGTAAAAAGTAACCCCTATAGCATTTTGGAGGCTTGACACCATTGGTGAAAATATGTTAAAGTCCTCCGCAAAAAAAGGTTGCTTTAATGCCTCAAGATATTCAACTTCATCCCTCTTGGAAAACCCCCCTTCTTGAGGAGTTTTCCAAACCCTACATGCAACAACTTAAAGCTTTTTTACTCCATGAAAAAGAGCAAGGCAAGATTATTCTTCCTAAAGGCTCGCTTTGGTTTAATGCACTCAACTCCACTCCTCTTGATCAGGTCAAAGTGGTTATTTTAGGACAAGATCCTTACCCCACAATTGGACATGCTCATGGTCTCTGCTTTTCGGTAATGCCCGAGGTTAAACCCCTGCCAAAATCTCTGCTTAATATCAACAAAGAGCTCTATGATGATCTGGGGATTGACAACAGCCATACGGGGTATCTACAACCGTGGGCAGAGCAGGGGGTACTATTGCTTAATGCAGTTTTAACAGTAGAGGCAGGGCGATCCAATGCCCATCAGGGCAAAGGGTGGGAGCTGTTTACCGATAAGATTATTGAGCTTATCAACCGTGAATGTCGTGATGTGGTCTTTATTCTTTGGGGGAGTTATGCTCAAAAAAAAGGGATGGCGATTGATACGACTAAACATTTGATTATCAAGTCTCCTCACCCTTCACCCCTCTCTGCCTATCGAGGATTTTTTGGGAGTAAGCCCTTTTCTCGTACCAATAATTTCCTCCTTGCCAAAGGTAAAACCCCAATTAATTGGCAATTATGATAAAATAGCATCAAAAAATTAGGAGCAACTTATGGCAAAAGAGCACTACTTTGATATCAGTGCCAAACTGGACATGATGGAGATGAAAAATGCGGTGATTATGGCACAAAAAGAGGTGGCAACACGGTTTGATTTTAAGGGTGTTAAAGCGGAAATTGATCTCAATGAGAAAGCCAAAACATTGAGTCTAAGCAGTTCTAGTGAGCAAAAGATCGATGCACTCAAGGATATCTTGATCTCTAAACTGATTAAACGAAACATTTCAGGAAAATCCCTTGAAGAGGTAAAAACCGAAGGGATTAGTGGAGGCAACACCAAGATTGTCTACCGTATTGTCGATACCATTGACAAAGCCGAAGCCAAAGAGATTGTCAAAGCGATCAAAGCCCTCAAACTCAAAGTCACCCCCTCAATCCAAGGGGATGAGGTACGGGTGAGTGGCAAGAAGATCGATGATCTTCAGGCAGTCATGAAAGCAGTTAAAGGACTTGATCTTAAAGCTCCATTGGTTTTTGGGAACTTTAAGTAGT
>Ga0256828_1000096_pt1 | contig 56156 bp, 55 predicted proteins | sample CV88metaG_FD_185993 | JGI IMG/M metagenome (GOLD analysis project Ga0256828, IMG submission 185993) | Hydrothermal vent microbial communities from East Pacific Rise, Pacific Ocean - CV88 | ecosystem: Environmental > Aquatic > Marine > Hydrothermal vents | place: Pacific Ocean: East Pacific Rise...
GAGATAAACTCTTTGGCTCATGAAAAAATTAGTCTATTTTTTCTGCTTTTTTAACATCGTATAAAATATCATCCATTGGGTGACGATACATTGGCATTGCAAGACGTTTTTCATCAAGTACGTGACCGATAAAACCGATTGAACGACCAACGATGAAGAATGCGTTAAGAGTACCAGACTCAATAAACTCATTGATCTCTTCTTCGCTGTATCCAAGTGCTCTCCACATATCAACCATTAAAATACCGATAGTACCATCAACATTAAGAATAAGATTCTCTTTTTTTGATGTTGTAAGTGCTTCAACAGTTTTCGCATAGTCAAGAAGTGGTGTAGCTGGGAAATGCTCAGCTGCATAGTTCATAAGACCTGTTACACGTAAATCTGGATTTTTAAGAGATTTGATACGGTGACCGATACCTGGAATTGGCACACCCTCACCTTTCATATATGATAAGAACTCTTTTGGAGAAAGATTATTATCATCAGCATATTTGAAGTACTTCGCAGCACCATCAATTGCACCACCAAAACGCGGACCTATAGTTAAAAGACCAGTTACAAGTGATTCAACAACAGATTTTCCAGCACGTGCAGTTACTTTTGCATTGTGTGCACCAGATACTGCCGGACCGTGATCTGCAACAGTTTTAATTACAGTCTCAATAAAGTCTGTAGCCCATTTTGGATACTGTTTTTTGAACCATAGAAGTGAAATAACATCACCGATTCCTTTACCTGTATCTGGAGTTGCAACGCTAGAGATTGGGAAACCTGCGTATGTACACTCTTCACCACGATCATCAGAGATAGTACAGATGAACTGTTTAGGACGACGTACTTTTGGTACGATGTTAATCTCTGGCTCAGCGATTTCACTGATAACACCTTCAGCTTTAAGTCCTTCATAAACCTCGTTGATTTTTGCAGGAAGATCATTGAATGTTGCAGGTACGTGAATACCAGCTTCAGCCATAGCTTTGTTTTTCGCTTCAGCAGTCTCCATATCACCATTTGCAGATGCACCTGCGTGACCAAACTGAACACCAGAGTCATAGTATTTAGCGATTGTACCGATACACCATGCGATGATTGGTTTAGTAATTTTTCCTGATTTAACAGCTTCAATCACTTTGTACTCTTCAGTACCACCAACTTCACCAAGAAGGATCATATACTTAACATCTGGATTTTTCTCCATACGAAGTAAGTTGTCAATAAAAACTGAACCAACAAATCTATCACCACCAATAGCAACACCCTCTGCAATACCATCAGCATTAATAGCGATGATGTTTGAAAGCTCATTAAATAGACCTCCAGAACGAGTTACTAGCCCACAAGAACCTGCACGGTGAAGTTTAGAGTTGATGATATTTTCAATAGTACCACCGATGTTAGCGATTTTAAATGCACCCGGAGCAATAGCACCAACAGTTGCAGGCCCGATTACTGTTACATTTAACTCACGTGCATATGCATTCATACCACGAGCAAGACGCTCAGGGATACCCTCAGCAGTAATCATTATCGTTTTGAAACCACCAAGATTTAATGCTTCCATAGTTACATCATAAGCAGTTCTGAATGATGCAAAGTTTAAAAGTACATCAGCTTGTGGCTGAGCAGCTTTTGCTTCTGCAGTACTTTTGTAAAGTGGAATCATAATCTCATCGCCACCCCAAAAGAACTTCTCAAATTTATTTCCACTTGTAGGTGCTACGATAGCTGCAACAGATGGAGTCTCTCTCTTAATTGTATAATCATAATCAAGCATTCTTTGGATAGCAGTTTTGTTGTTATTCCAAAAAATTGCTTGTGTGTCTTTAGTAAATAATTTTCCCATCTCTTCTCCTTACTTCTCTTCTAATGCCATACGCACGATATCTGTAACGTGTGTTTCTGGACCATATACTTCAATGTTAAGACCAAGTCTGTCAGCAGCTTCTTTGATGTCTTTAAGACCTTTTTCATAGTTTGGACCACCACGACGAACGTAGATTTTGATACCAACCTCTTTCATTTTATCTGCATACTCTTCAAACGCTTGAATGATACCTGTAAATGTTTTTGCAACATCAGTAAAGTTTGCAATAGCACCACCGATAATTAAAATTTTATCACGACCTTTTGGATCTTTTTCACGAGTCATAAGATCTAAAATTGTTTCAGCATAGAATTTTGTTTCACCAGTAGTTGGACCACCAGAATACTCACCATAGTTAGCAAGATCTTCAATACCTGCAAAATCAGCGATAGTATCAGCATAAACAACAGAAGCACCACCACCAGCAACCATAGTCCAGATTCTAGCTTCTGGCTTAAGAAGTGTAAGTTTTAAAGATGCACCAGTTTTAGCATCAGCTTCTTCAATAGCTTCAACTTCTGGAGATTTTGCTTCCATACCAAATGCAGTAGGATACTCAATATCTCCCCATTCTTCTACCATCATAAAACCAGCAGTATCATCAAGCTTAGCAACCATATCTAAAAGCTCAATTTTATTTCCTTGCATTACAAACGGGTTGATTTCAAGGTAAGCGAAGTTAAGCTCACGGTATGCTTTAAAGAAACCGATAGCAAATTTTGCGAAGTTTTCTTTATCTTCTTCTTTTACATCTGCAGGAATGTTTGCTTTAATCTTCTCAGCAATTTCATCTTCTTTTGCAGTAATTGGGAATGCTACTTCAGTAACTTTTTCATCCCAACCTTCTTCAACTTCCATACCACCTTCAGCTGACATATAAAGAACATCTTCATCACCAACACAAGTAGCAGAGATATAATATTCTTCAGATTGGTCATGTGGAGTAAATGGCTCAACAATGAAGTGAGTCAATCTATCAACTTTAGGCTCACCAGTTGGAGTGTCACCATCAAATGAAAAATATACTTCCACATCTTCTTTTGATTTTTCATCAATCCAAGCTGCAGCTTTTTCTAAAGTAACATCACCTGGTTTTTGATCTTTAAATAAAACTAATCCATTTTTACCACGTTTACCAAATAACATATCTGGTTTTGCAACAAGTGGCTTCTCTTTTAACCACGGTTTCTCTTTTGCAGCTTCAAGTAACTCAGCACCTGAAGTCACTAAAACTGTTTCGTATGAATAAGTAAAATCTGGAAAGTATTTATCCCAGTGTTTTGCTAAAATTGACTTTGCGTCGTATTCTCGTATCGCTTTTTGAGCCATAGAAACTCCCTATTTTGATATTTAGGGGTAATTCTAACATAAACTCATTTAATATCGGAGAAGGCTTTCTCTTTCATCTTAAATTTCATTTCACTTTTGTTTAATTTAGTAACATTAGCTTTATATAAGGTTTTATTTTTGTAACTAATTGTTACATTTGCTTTTTTACTGTCTAAACTTGTCTCTTCTAAAAGGTTATCATTACATTTTTGTATCCCGTAAAAATGAAGTTGCCTTTGCATATCTTTATTTTTTTTCACTTGTACACAAAATATATTTCTTCTTTTTAACTCTATTGCAAGTGGCTTTGCTATATCTACGTTATATGAAAAATTACTTTTAGGATTAGTTAAAAAAAGATACAACTCTTTATGAAAAAAAACTACAAAAGCATTAACAAATAAAAAAACTGCTGTAAAAATAAATGCTAGTTTATACTTTTTACGATGTTGTTTAAGTCGTACTCTATATGATGATATAAAAAGCTGCACTGCAAGTGGTAGAAGAACCATCAAATATGGTGCAAAATATTCTAAATTAATTCGTTGCCTAAAAGATAAAACTACAGAAATTAGAAAAGCAGTAGAAGCAATAAACCATATTTTTGTTAAATTTTTTGATAAAAATTCTCTATATAGTGTATAAACAAGATAAATAAATAATATAGGAGAAAAAATAGCACTATAAACACCTAGCAAATCAAGAAAATGTCCACTTGGTATTCCATGTGCTACAAATCCATACATATACAAAGATAAAATATATAAAGTTATATAAAAGAGAAGCTCTTTCCACTGCTTATTATAAAAATAATATAACCCTAAACCTAAGAACATGTAAGAAAATCCAGCTTCAATAAATAAGTATACTAATGCTAAAAAATGGCTTAACAACTCATCTCTTTTTTGCAAATAAATGTAGAGAAAAAGACCAAAAATAATAATAGAAGCATGACTTACAATTAATGCTGAACTTATCGTACCTGGTAACAATAAAAATAAAACAACAAGCCAAAGCCTATTTCGATCTTGTTTTATATAGTCTTTTGAAATAAAGAATAGAAGCAATGCACTCATAAGATGAAGTATAATCATGAAAAATCGCAATCCAATATCAGCTATTGGAAAAATACGAATAGAAATAAGCGTTATAAATTGTAAAAAAGAGGAATCTCCATAAACTATCAATGCCTCACTAGGAGATATTGATAAAAAGTTTGCTTCATAAAAAAGTATGGCAGCATCTATTCCTAAAATGAGGAATAAGATGAATTTTGTTTTCATAGATTTAAAAAATTTCCTATCATTTCATGACCATATTCACTCATGATAGATTCAGGATGAAATTGAACACCATATATTGGATAGTCTTTAATTTTTAATGCCATTATCTCATTATCATCAGCTGAAAATGCAGTAGGTTCTATAGTTTTTGGTAAATTATTTTTATCTACAATCAAAGAATGATATCTTGTAGCAACAAACTCTTGTGGCAAATCTTTAAAAATAACACATTCACTAACTTGTTTCATAATCGATGTTTTACCATGCATCATATTTTTTGCACGAATAACATCCCCACCAAATACTTGAGCAATACTCTGATGCCCAAGACATATGCCTAAAATAGGTACTTTATCTTTAAAATAACGAATAACTTCAAGTGTAATACCTGCTTCATCAGGAGAAGCAGGACCAGGAGAGATAATAATCTTTTCAGGCTGAAGTGCTTCAATTTCCTCAACACTCATCTCATCATTACGAATAACTTTTAAATCAGCACCTAATTCTTTACAATATTGCACAATGTTATAAGTAAAACTATCATAATTATCTATCATTACTATCATTATACTTCCTCATTTTGATATGACATTATATCATACTCACCTATTTCTCATCTCTTATACGTAAAAATATTGGAAATCTTGGCTTATTATACTTTGTCATCTCTTTATATTTAAAAGTAATTATATCCCCTTTTCTAGGTGGATTTTTTCTTTCTACTTTAGTAAAACCAGATCCAATATAAAAATGTACTCCATTTGCTAAAACACATTCTAAGGAACCCATCATATTTTTAAACTTTCCTTTTCCTTTTTTTATAGAAACAACTTCACACTCAGCATCTAAAAAACTTTTTACTTTTAAAGCTTTTGAGGTTCTTTTTGCTATATACGGTGCATTAGGATCTCTTACAACAATCCCTTCCCCACCTTTTTCTTCCACTTCTTTTAAAAAATTTTGCATCACCTCTTTATTCTTAAAAGTGTATTGTGGAATAATTTTTATATATTGATTTTCATAAGGTTTTACTTTTGCCAAGCGTTGAAAAAGATTTCCTTTTGCATTTGGAACCTCAAAAATATAATGTTTTATCTCCCTCCATGAATCTGAGGGATGTTTATCTCGAACAATACTCGATATATTTTCAAAATCACCCCTTTTACTCCAAAGCTCACCATCAATAGCAAAAGGTGGATACCCTTGTATAAACCACGAAGGAGCATGAATAATTTTTCCTCCTCGACTTATAAGATGCTTTCCATCCCAATACGCTCGAATACCATCAAGTTTTTCACTCATAACCCAATTAGTAATATTTTGATCTTTATAAACTTTTAATAAAAGAAGACTTGGTTTTGATGCATAAAGAAAAGTAGAAATAAAAATAAGAAAAAAATACTTCATCTAAATCTGTTTTGTATTTGTTTTTGTCTGAAGATAATTTGAAATATTCATTAAAGAAAAAGTCACTAAAAATATCATAAAACCTGGAAAAAAACTTACCCACCATGCTATTTCAATAACCTCTTTTCCCCCACTTAGTATGCTTCCCCAACTCATTTGTGGTGCAACAACACCTAAACCTAAAAAGCTTAAACCCGATTCAGCCAATATAGCACCACCAACACCAAAAGTAAAACTTACAAAATAGATAGGTGCTAAAAGTGGAGCATAGTATTTTAATAAAATCTTGAGTTTACTTACATGTGCAATATTTAAGATTTTAATATAGGGCTTTGAAGTAATAGCAAAACTCTCAGAACGAATCAAACGAGCAGTTGTCATCCAACCTGTTATACTTATAATAAAAATTAAAACAAGAATAGAAGCATTAACATAACTAACCAATGCCAAAAGAAGAAAAAAAGTTGGAAAGGTCAAGAATAAATCCACTAAAACAACAAAACTTTTATCTATATAACCACGAAAATAACCTGCTGTAGCACCAAACAATAAACCTATCAAAGATGATATAAATGCACTTCCGATTCCTATAATCAGGGAAACTTCTCCCCCTTGAATAACTCGAGCTAGTAAATCTCTTCCCAATCTATCTGTCCCTAAAGGATGAGAGAAAGAAGGTGCTTCTAAAATAGCACTACTATCTAAAGCAACAGCACTTTCTATCCATATATATTCTCCAAAAAAAGAAAATAAAAAAATAAAACATAAAATACCTATACTATATTTTGGCACGTTACTGTTTGATTCCTAAAAGAGTTTTCATCATTTGATCTATAGTTGTAATCAATTTTGCTGATGCACCATACGAATTTTGATATTTAATCAAATTTGTCATCTCTTCATCTGTATTTACCTTTGAAACAGAATTATATTCCATCTCTGTCGCATTAAATTGTGCCGTAACCGTATCATTTCGTGTAATTGCAGAGTTTGTTGAAATACCAACATATGTAACAGTAGTATCAAACATGCTATAAAGCGTTGATGTTTGACTTGTTGTATCACTTGTTTTAAAAGTATACTCTTCATACTGTTGCTGAACCATATCTAAAGCAAGCTGATTATCACCATCAGCAGAAGTATAACCAGCATTAATTTCACTTGGATTTTGTTTAAGGGAGAAATTCAAATCAATATCTTTAGCATTATTTCCATCAAAATATCTTCCAAGACCAAAAGCACCTGCAAAATTAGTCCCAGAATCAAAAGAATCATCTTGTAAGTTATCTTCTATACTAAATGTATATCCATCAGCCAAAGCATCTTCAGTTAAAGAAAAAGAGAGTATTTGCTGACCATCTGCTGCTGTTTGATATCCAAACTGAATATAGTCATCAATATCATTTGTAGCATTATTATCATCATTATCATCTTTATTATCTTTTATCTGTCCTTCTATAGAATTAGAACCAACATCTCCTGATAAAGATGTAGCATTATCTATCATAACTTCACGTGTTGCCACTTCATTACCATCAACATCATAGACAACCATATTAAAAGAGCCCTCTTTGATGTTATAACCAGAATTCACTAAAGGATCATCCCCACCAATTGTTAAAGAATTTGAATCCATTCGCTGTGTTGGTGCTTTAGCATACAGATTATTTGTTGTTTCAATTAAGCCCTTAGCAAATGCATCTAAATCACTTAACGTAGTTTGAATAATCCCATCATTAGGCATACCTGTAGTTGTATCTACTGTTCGTCCACGTAAATCAAAAATAGCACCAACACGGCCACCATCAATTTTTTCTTCCAAAGGTATTAAAACACCATCTTGTCTTTCATAGGAGATTTCATAAAAACCCGAAGGATTATTCTCTTTAGAAACTTTTAAAGGGTGTACAGTTGCACCATCAACAATATTATAACCATTCACACTTACTGTATAACTACCTGTTCTAATATTTGAATTACTATCTATCTCAATATTTGAATTAAGATTACCCTGATTTACCTCAGCACCTACTAAACGAGTCAAATCACGTTCTAAAACATTTCTTTTATCTCTTAAATCACTTGCAATATACATATCACCAGATTCAGCTTTATCTATAGCTTTATTTATATCTGCAAGTTGCTGTGCTAAATCATTTACTTGGTTAATATCTGTCTCTAATTGATCATTTACCTTCATTTGTAGATCAGAAACTTGTGCACGCGTAGATTGTATATGATTTGTCAGTGTTTGTGTTTGCTGAGCCAAAGCAGTTTTTACAGCATCGTTATCCGGATTATCTGCAAGTGATTGCCACATATCATAATAATCAGCCATATCAGATTTTATACCGACACCATCAACTTCAGGAAAGTAACTACTTAATTCTTCAAGTTGCTGTCTTTCATAGTCACTATATTCTTTATCTCCAGAAATTCCACGATAACTATCAAAAACATAGTTATCAAAAACACGACTAATATCTTGAACATCAACACCATTACCAACGTTGCCAGCCCCAGTAGTTACAGGTGTCGCAGCTGATTGAATCACTCTTTGTCTTGAGTAACCTTCTGTCTCTGCATTTGTTATATTATGTCCAGTAACATCAATACCAACCTGAGCTGCAGAAAGCCCACTATAACCGATATTTAAACTATTCATTAAGGACATAACTATACCCTCACTTCTAAAATTGAAGCATTCTTCGATGCAACTTTCTTATACCCCTGCATCTCTGTAGGAACCAATCGTTCTAAAAAGTTGTTATATAAGTTACTTACAACAAGAACCATCTTCGCATATTTTTGATTCACATCTTTTAATCGTGTTAATTCTTCTTTTAATTCTTCTAAAAGTTTATGTTGCTGTGCATCAAGAATCTCAGGAAGTGGTGTATTTGGATTATTTTTTATCATAGTTGAGATACTATGGTCTATCATTGCTTTTTTTGCTTCAAAGCTTTTAAGTTTTTCATCTTTTAATGAAATTCTTTCAAATTGGGGCTCATGTTGCGCTACCTTTATATCTTCTATGTCAGCCTCAGTCATTGCTATTAAATCTCTCAAATCTGCTAAAGCATTCTCTAAATGGTACGTCAACATTATTTACCCCTTTATAAAATAATTAAGTTATAGCAGTTCTCCTGCCATTTTTTGAGCTAATGCGGAAAGATCTAATTTATATTCTCCCGAATCTATACTCTCTTTTAATTGTTGCACCTTCGTAGTGCCATCTTCTTTTACACTTAATGTTGCATTTGGTTTTGGAGCTTTTGCCCCTAACGAGTTTTGCGTATATGCATTCCCTGCAACAGAACTGTTTATCTGTGATATCATCACTCATCCTTTTACTATCTTATCGATATTCTCATACTAGATATATCGGTAAAAAAGTAAAAAAATTTATCTTTTTTCTGACAAATAATCGTATAACATCTCAGAAAATCCAAAACTCCCAGCACTTGCTTTTGAAAGTTCCTCTCTATACATTGATTTGTATATTTTATCTCCAGGATCTTTTTGTGAAGAAAAAATATCATTATCATCTTTCATAGAATTATCTAAAAGCATTTTAACAATAACTGACTCAAAAGCATCAGTTTGTTCACGGAGTGCTTTGTCATCTACATTTTTGTCTATCTTTGGTACTGATTGACTCTGCTGCACTAATGCAACTTGAGCATCCATTCCCCCTACGTTAAAACTCATTACATTACCTCCAAATCAGCCGAAATACTTCCAGCTGTTTTCATCGCTTCAAGAATTGAAATAATATCTTTAGGTGTTGCACCAAGTTTTTGTAAACTTCTTACAAGATTTGCAACCGTTGTAGTACCTTTTTTTGTAAATACTTCACTTTCATTAAGCCCTATTACTAAATCTTTATCAACACTCATAGAACCTTCTGGTTTTGAAGGAGTATCTTGTTCCACGATTTTTATAGTAATATCACCATGTGTTAATACAACAGGTTTTAATTCTATATTTACCCCAGCAACAATAGTTCCTGTTCTTTCATTAACAATAATTTTATTTTTTGGCACATAATTCATATCTATCTCTTGTACCTCAGCTAAAAACTCTATCATTGAACGGTTTTTTGGTCTTTGTAACTTAATACTTCTTGAGTCTAGTGCCACTGCTACTTGTGTATTATAGTAAGCATTAATTGCTTTTTGTACAGCAACAGCATTTCTAAATCCAGATTGTTTTAAAGAAAGAGTTGCATAATTTTGATGAAATAAATCTATATTAATTTCCCTCTCTATCAAACCACCATTAAATACAGTACCCGTAGTTGGATGACTTGCAGCACCTGCTCCTCTTTGATTACGTCCACCTATACTAATTGCACCTTGAGCTAAAGCATAAATCTTCCCATCAACCCCTTTTAATGGTGTCATAAGAAGTGTTCCACCCTCTAAGCTTTTTGCATCACCTATAGAAGAAACTGTGACATCAAACTTATCCCCTTGTCTTGCAAAAGGTTTCATTGTTGCAGTAACAACAACAGCAGCAACATTTTTTGATTTAATATCAATAGGATTCATATCAATGTTCATCGCTTTGAGCATATTTGATATAGATTGAAGAGTAAATTTTGAAGTGGTACCATCACCTGTTTTTTTCAAACCAACAACAAGGGAATACCCTATAATCTGGTTGTCACGCACACCTACGATGCTTGAAACATCCTGAATCTTTGTTGCATAAAGTGATGATAAAAAGAAAAAAAGTAAAAGTAAAATATATCTCATTGCCAATCCTTGCATAATACAAGTGATTTAGCAATTTTTATTCCATATTTTCACTAACCATATATGTTAATGTTGTATTTCCAAATTTTTTTTGTTTTTTTTGTATAAAATGACCTAACTTTTGAGGGATTTCAAGCCCACTCATATGTTCTATAATAATCATCTTCACCCTCTCTTGAGGAAGATTTTGAATAAGTTGCATCGTTTTATCATAAATATCTTCCATCCCTTCTCGAATACTAAAAGGGGGATCTATATAAAAATAAGCATCCTCTTTTTGATTTTTCAACCGACTAAGAACCTCTTTTATATTAGTAAAACTATCACCACTAAACACTTCACATGCAGATGGATCTGTTTGGGCTATATTTTGTCTTAAAACTTTAAGTGCATCTTTATCTTTTTCCATAAAATAGATTTTTTTTGCACCCCTGCTAAGTGCTTCAAGTCCAATGGAACCACTTCCAGAAAATACTTCTACAAAATGGGCATCTACTATATCAAATTGTAAGGTATTAAAAAAAGATTCAAGCACTATCGCTTTTGAAGAACGTGTTGTAATTTTAGATGGTAGTAAAAGTGTCTTTCCTTTATACTTTCCTGCAATAATTTTCTTTGTTAATTTTTTATTTTGCTTCATAAAATGCCCTTACCTCTTTGAGAATATTGTCTTGATACTCTTGTGTGAGCATCTGTATCTTTTTTTCTAATTCTAAAAAATTTTTCTCTTTTTTTAACTCTGTCGACTCGCTTACATGTAAGCTTTTTCCTGAAAGTTTATCAAGATGTTTTTCGAGTGCTAAAATAAGTTGTGACTTCGAAAAAGGTTTTTGTAAATCAGCTCTTTCATCCGTTGCAATATAAAAAGAGTGTTTATCATCAGCCATATATTCATCACGAATTACCAAATCACTCTTTTTAGCAGGAACCAAATAGTTTGCAAGAAACAGTTCAAGAGCTTTTTGTAAAAGTGGTGATTGACAAGCAACAGCTATTTTCATTTTTATCCTTTTAAATAGTACTCTAATGAGTAGCGTAAATCATCATCTAAATCTTCAAGATGTAACATCCATTCCAAGTACCCTCTATCATTAGCATAAATCTCTTCTATATATTTTTCTTTATACTTTCCAAAAGAAAACTTTTCTAAAAGCACAGGTTTACAACTAAGCTCTAACATCTCCTCTTGAGTTACTATCTCTAAAAGATAATCGTATAAAAGTTCTATAACATATGCATCATCTAAAGCGTTACATGTAAGCGTATATGTTTCATTTTTATATAACTTACATTCATAACGAAGATATTGTAAAGCATACGATTCACATTCAGGTATAAGATGTTTTGCAACCCTTTTTGTATCTATAATTTTACCAAAAAATGAAAAACCACTTCTTTGTAGCATTTCATTTATAAAAGGTTCATGATGCATCACTATGATACTCTCTTGAGTATTGTATTTTTGTAAGTACTTAAAAATTTCACCCTGTTGAAAACTTCCTTTATCAACAATCATTTCATTCGTAATATGATGCACACTTGAAGCTTTAGGAGTAATTTTTCTTTTTTCATTATAAAGTTCATATATCTGCATTTTTCCATCTCGTAAAGCAGCTGAACATATTTTATCTTCTTGTGTTACTCCTGTTGTTTCAAGGTCTAAAAAAATCATTCTTGTGTTTCCAAATTCATTAACATTCCATTATAATAATCAAGAGTTAAAAAACTTTTTTCAAATCTATAGCGTAAAACAAACTCTATAACTTGATTTTTCACTTCTTCATCAACATTTTCTACTCTTCCAAAATAACCAAGTGAAATATTTTTACTCTTTTTTGAAGCATCTTTATCATAGCTAATGGCAAGTATTTGGAGATATTTTTTCTTATGTATTTCACCTAATGTTTCGGGAACTAAAGAAACACCTGAAAGATTTATAGCTTTAAAAAGAAAAATATCATCAAAATGTTCCACTTTAGAGTTAATTGACAACTCCTCATATAAAACTTTTAACCTTTGAGAATTATCTTTACGTGTTAACTCATAAGATGATATTTTATTGGTTAGTTTTTTTAATCTATCTAACGCTGAACTCATATATTTTTCCTTGAAACTATATTATAACAAAAATTTTGGCTATAATTTTATTAAAAATAAAGAAGCTTATGGACTATTTAAAGATTATTGGAGGGCACTCCCTCAAAGGAACTATCGAAATTTCTGGTGCTAAAAATGCATCACTTCCCCTAATTGCTATGTGTATACTCGCACAAAATGAAGTAAAGGTTTCTAACCTTCCACAAGTTGCAGATATTAGAACACTCCTTAAACTTTTAAGTAACCTCGGGTCTACATGTAAGATTTCTGACACATCTACACTTATAGATACAAGTACAATTTCTCAAACAAAAGCTACATATGATATTGTTAAAACTATGCGCGCTTCCATCTTGGTACTTGGACCTATTTTAGCTCGTTTTGGACACTGTGAGGTTTCACTTCCTGGAGGATGTGCAATAGGACAACGCCCAATTGACCTACATCTTAAAGCATTAGAACAGATGGGTGCAGAAATAAATATCCGTTCTGGTTATATAGAAGCAAAAGCACCTCAAGGTCTTCAGGGATGTGAAATTATTTTTGATAAAATTACTGTTACAGGAACAGCAAATATTTTAATGGCTGCAACACTAGCTCACGGTGAAACAACCATTATTAATGCAGCAAGAGAACCTGAAGTGGTACAACTTTGTGAAGTACTTCAAGAGAGTGGTGTAGAGATTGAAGGGATTGGTACTGCTGTTTTAAAAGTAAAAGGAAGTGGTGGGAAACTCTTACATGTAAAAGATTTTTCAATCATTCCAGATAGAATAGAAGCTGGTACCTATCTTTGTGCAGCTGCTATCACACAATCTGAATTAACGCTTACACACGTTGAGCCTAAGCATCTAGGCGCTGTCTTGGCTAAACTTGAAGAGATGGGCTTTAGTTTTAAAATTCAAGAAAACACCATAACCCTCTACCCTGCAAAAGAGATTCTTCCAGTACGCATTACAACTCAAGAATACCCTGCTTTTCCAACAGATATGCAAGCTCAATTTATGGCTTTGGCAACACAGGCAAATGGTGTCTCTATTATCGAAGAAAAACTTTTTGAAAATCGTTTTATGCATGTAAGTGAACTCCAAAGAATGGGTGCAGATATCTCACTTAATGGGCATACAGCAACTGTTCATGGAAAAACAAATCTTAGTGGTGCAGATGTTATGGCTACAGATTTAAGAGCATCATCAGCACTTGTTTTAGCGGGACTTATAGCAGAAGGTGAAACAAATGTTCATCGTATTTATCATCTTGATAGAGGATATGTAGCTTTAGAGAAGAAGCTTCAAGATGTTGGAGCAGAAATTCAAAGACTTAAAGAGTAGAAGAATCTACTCTTCAAATAGAATCATTTCATAGATCCCTTTTTTGGTAACGAGTGATTTTTCAGGTGCAACAGAGTGAGCATTCTTTGCTCTTTCTACCTGATGACGTAATTCAGCTATCTCTCTTTCCATAGCATCTACATTCTCTTTAAGACGTAAAATAATATCCACACCCGCTAAATTCACCCCTAATTCTCTTGTTAAACGTAAAATCAACTTTATTCTGTCTATATCTCTTTGAGAATACAAACGAATACGCCCATTTGAACGAGAAGGTGTAATAAGATTTTCCCTCTCATACTGACGAAGTGTCTGTGGGTGAATATCTAAAATCTTCGCGACAATACTGATGAGATAAACCGGTTCATCATAATGGTGCATCTTTTACCTCCTATATACTTTTAGGTAATTTTTCTTTCATCATCTCTACTAAATCTTTATCTAAAGTATCTACATCTGGTAAAATGATGTTTGCTTTTAGGTAAAGATCACCACGCTCTTTTGTTTTTCTATTCATCACACCCATCCCTTTTACACGGAATCTTTGTCCATTTTTTGTATTTTTAGGAATTTTAAGTTTAATCTCTTTTTCAAGTGTTTGTACAGCTATTTTATCACCAAAAAGTGCTGCATAGAGAGGAACATCTATTGTTTTAACAAGATTGTCCCCTTCTCTCTCATACTCAGGAGATGGCGCTACTGTTATTTTTAAGAAAAGATCTCCTGCACGACCATTTTGTGCATGCCCTTTTCCTTTAACTCTCATCTTCTCACCAGTTTTTACACCAGCTGGAATCTTAATGTCAAAACGCTCACCGTTAACACTTACAGAGTGACTACCACCAAGTACTGCTACACTAAAAGGTATCGTTACATTTGTTTCGATGTCAAGGTTTGGCTCTTGGTGTGGTTGTTCAAAGCCACCAAAACCACCAAAGCCTCCATCAAAACCACCAGAAGAGTATGTACGGCGTGAACCGCCACCTCCACTACTAAAACCACCAAAACCTCCGCCACCAGAGAACATTTGACGTAAAATTTCATCAAGGTCAACATTACCACCTTGAGATTGAGAAAAGTCATGGAAGTTTTGACCACCAAACATAGCATCACCGAACTGGTCATACTGTGCTTTTTTCTCTTTATCACTTAGTATCTCGTAAGCAGCATTAATCTCTTTAAATTTTTCTTCACACTCAGCCTCTTTACAGATGTCTGGGTGATATTTTCTTGCTAATTTTCTATATGCTTTTTTGATTTCTGATTCACTTGCACTTTGTGAAACTTCTAATGTGTCGTATAATGATTTACTCATATTGCTATCCTATATATTAAAATTGTATTATAAATTGATTTATTTAAGTGGAATTATAGCACAAGAGTTGAGTGTATGTCAATCAAGTTTAAAAGAGGAAGGAAAAAAGAGATGAATTTTTCATCTCTTTTTGATTTTTTAATGTAAAAAGTGGCGAACTTCTGAAAAGTAAAGGCTCATACCATGCTCATTTGCAGCAGCAATAACCTCATCATCACGAATACTTCCACCTGGTTCTATCACATTTTTAACACCAGCTTCTGCTGCTGCATCAATGCTATCTCTAAATGGGAAGAAAGCTTCACTTGCTAAAGCACAACCACTTACATCAAGACCCATATCTTTTGCTTTTTTAAGTGCACATTGTGCAGCATCAACACGAGATGTCATACCCATACCAACAGCTACCATCGCTGCATCTTTTACATAAACTACACAGTTAGATTTTGTAAGACTTGCTACTTTATATGCTATCTCTAAATCTTTCATCTCTGCTTCAGTTGCTGCATTTTTACTTACAAGTTTAGCATTTTTCACTTCATCATCATTTACTTTATCAGCATCTTGATATACAAACCCACCATCGATGTGTTTAAAGTCTTTTTTATCATTTGCAAGAACAAGTTTATCACTCCCCATCTCAAAAAGCTTGATACGCTTCTTAGCAGCAAATACCTCTTGAGCTTCTTCAGTGATACGACCAGCAATAACAACTTCTAAGAAAATCTCATTCATCTTTTGAGCAAGCTCTTTTGTTACAACACCATTAACAGCAACAACACCACCAAATGCAGAAACAGGATCACACTTGAGTGCTTCAGTATAAGCATCTACTAAATTATCACGAATAGCAAAACCACAAGGATTTCCATGTTTAGAAATACATACAGCATTGTCATCACCAAAAGCAGAAGCAATTTTCACTGCACCATTAAGGTCGTTTAAGTTGTTAAAACTTGCTTCCCCTTTGAGTGTTTTAAAGTTATTTGAGAAATGTTTGTCAAACTCATACAATGCACCTTTTTGGTGAGGGTTTTCACCATAACGCGTATCCATAACTTTTTGACCAACGATAAACTGCTTCTCACCAAAACCTTCGTTAAAGCGTTCATTCATATAGTTTGCTATCATAGAATCATACGCAGCTGTATGCTCATACGCCTTAATCATAAAACCACGACGAAACTCTTTTGTATTTTTTTCATTTTCAATAGCATCAATAACCATCGCATAATCTTCAACATTTGTTACAATTAAAACAGCATCAAAGTTTTTCGCAGCTGAACGAACCATCGCTGGTCCACCAATGTCGATGTTTTCTATAATCTCATCAAAATCATCTGTTTTTTCAATCGTTGCTTTAAATGGATAAAGATTTACACATACTAAATCTATAGCTTCTACACCTAACTCTTTAGCTTGGTCTAAATGACTTTGCTTATCACGACGATGTAAAATACCACCATGCACAAAAGGGTTTAATGTTTTTACACGCCCCTCAAAACACTCTGGAAATTTTGTTACTTCATCTATCTCAATAGCATCCACACCATTTTCACGAAGTAGTTTATAAGTTCCACCTGTTGATATAATCTCATAATCGTTTTTAACTAATGATTTACAAAAATCAACAACACCACTTTTATCACTTACACTTACTAATGCTCTTTTTTTCATTTGTAGCCTTACATTAAAATATTGTCCCTATTTTAGCTAAATTGAGTTTAGAAGATGGTAAACTTAAAAAAATAAACTTATGGAAAATATAATGGGTACAAATATAGCGATTTTATGTTCAGGTGGTGATGTCTCAGGGATGAATCCTGCATTAAAACATTTTGTGGAGTATGCCCTACTAAAAGGACTAACACCCTACTTTGTTTATGATGGATATGAGGGACTCATTGATGGAAAGATAAAACAAGTTTCCTATCAAGACGTTGCAGGTATCATCACCAAAGGTGGTACAATTATCGGGAGTGCAAGGAGTCAACGCTTTCGTGAAGCTTCTTATAGAAAAATAGCCAAAGAAAATCTTGATAAACACAAGATTGACAAACTTGTTGTCCTTGGTGGAGATGGCTCTTTTGCAGGTATGCATACCTTTTATAACGAACATAAACTCCCTTTTTGTGGCATTCCATCAACCATTGACAATGACATCAACAAAACAAACTACTGTCTAGGAGTTGACACAGCACTCAACATCATTAAAGATGCCATAGATTCTATTCGAGATACTGCTTCTTCATTTAAACGAGCTTTTGTCATTGAAACTATGGGGAGACATTGTGGCTACCTTGCTCTTGCATCCTATCTTACTTCTGGGGCTGAAATGTGTCTTATACCTGAGCTACCTTACAACCTCAAAGAGTATGAAAATAACTTTAAAACCCAAGTACAAAATGGTCGACGCTACTTTATTGCTATTGTTGCAGAGGGGATAGAACAAGATTCCAAAGAGATAGCCCAATGGTTTGAAGAAAAAATTGGTATTGAATCAAGAGTAAGTGTTTTAGGACATATTCAAAGAGGGGGAAATCCTAGTGTTTATGACAGACTTATGGCATATAAATTTATTACCTATGCTATAGATGGCTTACTTAGTGGCAAAAAAGAGAGTGTCATCTGCTATAACACTGATGGATTTAGCTATGAATCTATAGAAGATGTCACACAACCTTATACACTTGATCCTCAACTTTTATCATGTCTAACAAACAACTGCAATGTATAAACTAAACTATTTTGTCCCAGAAGAAGCAAAAGAGCAAACAAAACAAGCACTTTTTGCCCTTGGTGTAGGAAAATATAAAAACTATGAATGTTGTTGCTTTGAAACATTAGGAAAAGGACAATTTAAACCTATAAAAGATGCAAATCCTTATATTGGTAATAAAGGGAAGTTAGAGGTTATTCAAGAGTATAAAATTGAGATGTTATGTGAGGAAAAACTTATTAAAGAGGCTATAAGTGTTTTAAAACAAAACCACCCCTATGAAGAGGTGGCTTATGAAGTGATTAAACTAGAAGATTTCTAGAAATCACCTTCAGCTGCACGAGCTGGAATTTCATCCATCGCTTTTTGAACTTCTGTTGCAAGTTTTAACATCTCTGGAGGAAGTGGGTAACCACCGTGAATTGCTAGTGTTAAGTCCATAGTAATAAGGTATCTATCACCATTACCATACTCTACTAACATAATTCTACATGGCATAAAACCACCAAAATATCTAGAGTGATTTAAAAACTTTTTCGCAATGTAAAGACTACATAATGAAACATTTTCTACAAATTTAACTTGCGTAGGTTTTGCATCAGGAATGTTAAACATTTTAGTATCACCTACAACACGCATATTATACTCTTCTGCAAGAGCTTTAATAGACTCGATAACATCTTCATTAGGAACATCATCGGCTATTTTAAACTCTTTCATCATTGCTTTTGCTGGGTCACCATACTCAACAACTGATGTAAACATATCATCGTATGCTTTCATCGCACCATCATCAAGCTTATGTTGGCCAGTTACTGCTGTCCATCCCATATGCATTGTTGAACATCCACTTGCAAAAAATGCAAGACCAACTGCCATTAACGCAGTAAGAAAACTTTTCTTCATTCAAAGTCCTTTTATCTAAAATCTGTGTGATTATACACTTATTAATATAAATCTATATTGAGATTTTAAATTATATTTCTATATAAAAACTATTTGTTTTTTTTATATTAGAAATCACCTTTAGCTGCACGTTCTGGAATCTCTACCATAGCTTTTTGTACTTCAGAAGCAAGTTTCATCATCTCTTCTGGAAGTGTAGCACCACCATGAATAGCAAGTTCTAAATCCATAGTTACTAAATGTCTTGAACCATCACCATATTCAACTAACATAATTCTACATGGCATAAAACCACCAAAATATCTAGAGTGATTTAAAAACTTTTTCGCAATGTAAAGACTACATAATGAAACATTTTCTACAAATTTAACTTCATTTGGTTTTGCATCAGGGATAGTAAACATTTTTGTGTCCCCTACTATACGCATATTGTACTCTTCTGCAAGTGCTTTAATTGACTCAATAACATCTTCATTTGAAACATCTTCTGCTACAACAAAATCTTTCATCATTGCTTCAGCCGGATCACCAGTTTTGATAACTGTTTCAAACATATTCATATACGCTGGCATTGCACCTTTATCTAAACTTGCGGCACCACTAATCATACCACCAAATTTACTATACATAACTATCATAGCTACTAAAGCTATTGCTCCTACTGCTGCTAATATATTCTTTAACATCTCAGTCCTTAATTTAAAAATTTGCCATAATTATACACTGAGAGTTATAAAAATAAATTGATTTTTAAAATTAAATTTTCTTATAATTCATATAAGCTTAAAAGAAGTAAAAATTATACAAAGTGGTGAAGATACCACTTTGCTTTTAAAAAGTTATATATCTTGTTCTATAACTTTTTTAAATGTATTGAAGTAGTTGTCTTGAAGATCTTGCATACTCATAGTGATATCATTTATAACAACCATATCACCATTACCTACAACACCTATTTTCTCACATGCCAAACCATTAAGCATAGCTTCAAAAGCTTCAGCATTTTCTGGTTTTACTTCAACAATAGCACGACTTTGAGATTCTGCAAAGATATCTCGCTCATCTTCTACACTCATAGAAACCTTACATGTAAGCCCTGAAGTTGCTGCCATTTTTGCTAAAGCGATAGCTACACCACCACTTGAAGCATCTTTTGCACACTCTAAAAGGTGTTTTTTATTTGCTTCGATTACAAGGTCCCAAAGCGCCAATTCTTTAGTGTAATCAATCTCTGGCATTGCTCCAGCAACTACACCACAAATCTCTTTCATATATAAAGAACCACCAAATTCACTTTTACTCTCACCAACTAAATAAAGGAGGTTACCCTCTTCTTGGAAATTAGAAAGTAAAACATTGTCTTGGTCATCATTTACACCAACAGTTGCAATAGATGGTGTAGGGAAAACTGAAACACCATTTGTTTCATTATATAAAGATACATTTCCACCAATAACAGGTGTTGTTAAAGCAGCACATGCTTCTTTAATACCTTCACACCCTTGACCAAACTGCCACATAACTTCTGGATTTTCAGGATTACCATAGTTTAGACAATCTGTAATAGCCAATGGTCTAGCACCACTCATAGCAACATTTCTTCCAGACTCAACAACAGCAGCAGCTCCACCCATTTTAGGGTCAATATAACAATAACGTACATTACAGTCAGCCGACATTGCTAATGCTTTGCCATTCTCTTTTACACGAATAACAGAAGCATCAAGCTCTCCGCCTTTTTTTACTGTGTTTGTCTGTACCATAGAATCGTACTGTGTATAAATCCAAGATTTATCAACAACTTCCATAGACTTAGTAAGCTTTTCAAACGCTTCTTGATTACTTACTTTTGGAAAATCATTAATTGTTGTATCTTTTATAAGATCAAGATAATCAGGTTTTTTCATAGGACGATTTAACTCTGGTGCTTCTTCACTTACAGGGTCCACAGGAACCTCAGCAACTTTCTCACCATGCCAGAAAAGTTCCATATTTCCTGTATCTGTTACTTCACCTATAACAGCTGCATCTAAATCCCATTTTTCAAAGATTTTAATAATCTCCTCTTCACTTCCTTTTTTTGCACAAAGAAGCATACGTTCCTGAGATTCCGAAAGCATAAAGTCATATGGTGTCATATTTTCTTCACGAGCAGGAACTTTGTCAAGATGCATAATCATCCCTGAACCTGAACGACCAGCCATCTCAAATGATGAAGATGTAAGACCAGCAGCACCCATATCTTGAATACCTACAACATGATCCGTTTTGAAAAGCTCTAAACACGCTTCAAGTAAAAGCTTTTCTGTAAATGGATCTCCCACTTGAACAGTTGGACGTAAAGACTTAGACTCTTCTGTAAATGAGTCACTACTCATTACAGCACCACCAAGACCATCACGACCAGTTTTTGCACCAACATATAAAACAGGATTCCCAATACCCTCAGCTTTTCCGTAAAAAATCTCATCAGATTTTGCTAAACCTAAAGTAAAAGCATTTACAAGAATATTACCGTTATAACACTCATCAAAACTTGTTTCACCACCAATAGTTGGTACACCCATACAGTTACCATAACCACCAATTCCTTCTGTTACACCACGAACAAGGTAACGTTGATGCTTAGAGATATCATCTTTGTTTAAAACATTACCAAAACGAAGTGCATTAAGGTTTGCAACAGGACGTGCACCCATTGTAAAAACATCACGCATAATACCACCAACACCTGTAGCAGCACCTTGATATGGTTCAATAAATGAAGGGTGGTTATGTGATTCCATTTTAAAAACAGCTGCCATCCCATCACCGATGTCAATAACACCAGCATTTTCACCTGGTCCTTGAATAACCCATGGTGCTTTTGTTGGGAAACCTTTTAAATGTACTTTTGATGATTTATATGAACAATGTTCACTCCACATAGCAGAGAAAATTCCAAGCTCTACAAGATTTGGCTCACGACCTAAAATCTCTTTAATATGAACATAATCTTCTTGACTTAACTTATGATTTGCTAATTGTGTTTCTATATCTGGTAATTGTTGGCTCACTGGTGTTATCCTAAAATTTGGTTTTTAAAGACAAATTATATCGAAAGGATGGTAAAAATTGTTTTAAAAGTTTTTAATGGAAAGAAAAATCTTTCGTAGTGCGTATATTTTGTTTCAAAGAGAAGATATTTTTATACTCAATAGCTTCTATTTCATACTCTTTTGTCCCTTTTGGAAGCTGAATCTTAAAATCATCTCCAACCTCTTTGCCAAGCATCGCTTTTGCAAGTGGTGAATGTATAGAGATAAGTCCATTTTCTATTTCACTTTCTAAAACACCACAAAGAGTATAGACCTCCTCTTCATCAGTATCAAGATCAACAAGAGTTACAGTAGAACCAAAAGAAACTTTTGTATGGTTATGCAACGAAGGGTCAATCACCTGTGCGTTTTGAATCATTTTATTGAGATAAAAAAGACGTTTATCTATAAAACGAAGTTTCTCTTTTGCAGCTTGATAGTCAGCATTTTCACTTCTATCACCCAAAGCAGCAGCTACTAGCTTTTCATGTGCCACTTTTGGTTTCTCTTTTTCTAAAAGGTATTTAAACTCTTCTACGAGTTTGTCATACCCTTCAATACTCATAGGCTCTTTAATGTTCATAGCCTAAAATATAGTATGTTTCTTTATTTGGAAGTTTCTCTAATTTTACTTTAAATTTTTCAGCAAAATGTTCTATTTTTTCTTCCGCTTCTTGTGCAAGTTCTGGTGTTGGTGATTCAATTTTTATTTTAAAATAATCTTTTGAGTTTGAAAGTGCTACATACGCATTATTTACTTTTAGATGGTCATGTAAATCAAGAATATGTTTCTCAATTTTCTCATAATCTTTTGTATTTTTTTTAATCGCTTCTAATTGCTTTAACAAAGCTTCATTAGGTGCATAACCCAACTGCTTTAACATAGCCTCATTTGTCATAGATTACCCTTTTTGTTTTATTTTGGAGAAAAATAATATCAGTTTTTCGTAAATATTCAGAATGTATTTATTTACTAATATTATAATTATGCAAAAAAGAAAAGAGAATATAATTATGACTGAAGATATTTTAAAAAAAATCAAACAACTTCCACCACTTCCAGAGTCTGTTATGCAGATTGAGGCAGTGTACCAAAACCCTGATGCTACATTTAATGATATGGTGAAAATTTTAGAGCAAGATCCACTTTTAACTGCTGACATTTTAAAAGCAGCGAACTCTCCACTTTATGGATTTTCTCGTGAAATCAACGCTATAAGTCAAGCTGTTGGCCTTTTTGGTATGGGTACAGTACGAGGATTTGCACTTGCAAGTATTGTAAAAAAAAGTTTTGCACTTGATTTATCTCCTTATGGAATCTCCAACGAAATGTTTTCTGAACTCTCAAAAAAACAGCATGGTTTAACGACAGCATGGTGTTTACGTAAAGAAAACAAACTTATGAGTGTTCTTTCTCCTGCTGCATTCTTAGTAGAGATAGGAAAAGTACTTATTGCCCAACAAATTATTTCAGATGGAAAGACAGAAGAGTTTCAAGCTATTTTAGAAGAGCTTGATGATGTAGATTCTGCCGAAAAAGAGCTTACAGGAACAGATACACCTGAAGTGAGTGCAACAATTTTTAGACACTGGAAATTTGAAGAAAATCTTATTGATGTGATTCAAAATTGCCAAAATCCAGAAAATGCTTCTAATGAAGATAACCAAAGAGCTGCAAAAATTTTACATGTGGTTCGTGTTGCGGTACCTATTAATGGTAAAATAACAGATGAAAGCATTGCTAAAGCAAAAGAGCTTATCCAAAGCTATGGACTTGATATGCAAAGCTTTGAAACTGCACTAGAAAATGCGAGATAATACAAAAATTTGAAATCACTACTTATAAGACTCACTCATGGTTTGAGTGAGCAAGATATACAACCACAAGAATTACCATTTGTTCAAGAATGGCTAGCAAAAAAATACCTTACATGTAAGAAAAATATTTACAAGTTTCATTCAAAATATCGTGCTGGTACACTCGGACTTGTCCAAAAAGAAACAGCATATTTACATGTTATAGGTGAAAACATTAAAGACCTTTTTATAGAGAGCTTAGGTATAGCAAGAGAGGGAGACCTTATCATCGCAAAACGGCTTTTAGGAAAAAGAGGAACACCTACAGCGACTATTATGGAGATAGTAGGACATGAACAAACCTATTCTATTGGCTATATCATAGAAAAAGAGGGAAAAAAATCACTTGTTGATTTAAAAACAGCCTATCCTGTAGGTGCTGAACTTACACCTGCAGAGCTTGAAAAATATAATGTTGACGATATTTTTAAAATAGATAATCTTGAAAATAAAATACAAGAATATCTTGGTAATCTACAAGATTCTAAAGTGGATGAAAAAATTGTTCTTGCAAAATACAATAAACATGATGCTTTTGAAGAGGATGTTTTAGAGATAGCACAAAGTTTTAAAGAGGTTGATGCAAAAAAATATCCAAAACGAAAAGATTTACGCCATCTCCCTTTTGCTACTATAGACCCTGTAACTGCAAAAGATTTTGATGATGCTATCTGTTGGGATGATGCAAACTTTACCCTTTATGTCGCCATCGCTGATGTAAGTGAATATGTCAAACCTTTTGGTGCTATAGATAATGAAGCTATTTATAGAAGTTTTTCTATCTACCTTCCACATCGTTCTATCCCTATGCTTCCTCGTCAACTCAGTGAAACACTCTGTTCTTTACAACCCCATGTTGACAGACTCGCTTTTGTTTTTGAGATGCACCTAGATAAAGAAACTTTAGAAGTCACTTCATCTGAAGTGTATGAAGCACTCATTCATTCACAAAGACGCTTTAACTATGAAGAGATAGACCAGTTTTTTGAAGGTAAATTACAAGCACAAAATGAGAATGAAAAAGTGGTGCTTGATGCTATAGCAAAACTTCGTCCTATCACAGATAAACTCAAAGAAAAAAGACTCCAAGAGGGGTTTGAATTTCGCTCAAGTGAAGTGGAGATGAAAATAGATGAAAACCAAAATCTTGTTGCTACTTCACTTGCAGAAGAAACTCCTTCACATGCACTCATAGAGGACTGTATGCTTTTAGCAAATAAAGAAGCAGCAAAACGTTTTGAAAGAGGTGTTTTTAGAATCCATGAACCACCTTCTCAGGCAAAACTCCAAAAACTCTACCAAGAGTTAGCTTCTATTGGTATGCACATAGAGATAAAAAGTACCATAAAAGAGACTATTGTCAACATTCAAAAACAAGCCAAAGAGATGGGAATAGAGAGTGAAGTTGATACACTTATCATCCAGTCACAGATGCAAGCGCGTTATGCACCTTATAACTCAGGTCACTTTGGACTTGGTTTTGATGCATATACTCACTTTACCTCCCCTATTCGCCGTTATAGTGACCTTATAGTTCACAGACTACTCAAAGCTATCAATGCAGGAGATACGCAAGAGGGCTCGTATGTTTTACGAAACATTGAATCTCTTACAATGACCATTAGTGAAAAAGAGAGAGAAGCAAGTAATATAGAAGTAGAGTTTATGGCTCGCAAATATGCACGATGGGCACATGAGCATATAGGTGAGACATTTAAAGCACGTATAACAAATACTGACCCTGAATATAAAGCTGAACTTCATGATGAAATTTTAGGTGCAAGAATTAACATCACACAAGCTCAAGATGCTCTTTTATTTGATGATGTTCGTGTAAAAATTGAAAAAGTTGACATTGCAAAAGCTCAGATTTTTGCTTCTGTAGTAGAGAAGATTGATGTATAAAAATGAGCTTGATAATCACATAAGAAACAAAACTATCTCTAATAGTTTTGTTTTTTTTGGAGAGAGCCATTTTCTTATAGAGATGTATACACAAATGCTTACTTCCATAGAAGGAGCAAATGTACTAAGTTTATATCATGATGAGTACAACTTTAAAAGTGCAAAAGCCCATCTCTCTCAAGCTTCACTCTTTGGTGATAGAAATATTCTTATTATTAAAACAGAAAAAAAGATTCCTAAAAAAGAGCTTGATATTCTTTTAGAACTTTGTGAAAAAAATAAAGACAATATTTTTGTTTATGCTTACTTTGGAAGTGACCACAAAAGCTACAATAATAAAAAAGCTTTTAGTAAATTTCAAACTATGAGTGTACGTTTTTACCATCCAAAAGAGTATGAAGCACTCTCAATCTTACAACATTTAGCACAAGAAAAAAAGATACAAATTGACAAGTACACATTAACACATCTTTTACACATTCATCATAATGATATAGCTCTATGTGCCAATGAACTTGAAAAATTTACCATTTTTTCAAGAGAGATTACAACAAAAGATGTTGATAATCTTGTTTTTGGTCTCCATGAAATTAATCTTGATGACTTTATTCAAAAACTCTTACAAAAAAAAGATTTTAAAGAGGATATTCACCAACTTTTAGAAAGAGGTGAAGATGAAATCCGTATCATAAATGCCATCACAGCATATATGACACAACTCTATATGTTTAACATCTATATTCGTATTAATGGTTCTCCTAATGCTGTTGATATTTTAGGCTATAACCCACCAAAACAGATAGTACAGGCAAAAGCACAACAAGCAATTAAACTCAAACTTAAAACGTACTATGAGGTGCAACAACTCCTTTTAGAAAGTGAACTTCAAATGAAAAGTAGTTCTGTTGATAAGAGTGCAATTCTCTATTCTACCTTAATTAGATTACAAAAACTTATTTGACTAAACTTATTTAAAAAAAATTAGTGTATAATTCCACTTATGAATACATATACTGACCTTTTACGACTACATAATTTAAAAGCAACACCACAAAGAGTTGAAATAACATACGCCTTAGATACGTATGGACATCTCTCTATTGAAAATCTTTACGAGATGTTACGCAATAAATTTAGCTCAATATCATTAGCAACTATCTATAAAAATATAAATATTATGATAGAAAATGCTTTTATCCAAGAGGTGAAAATTCCTCATGCAAAATCAGTATATGAACTTACAAAAGCAACTCATTCTCACCTTGTGTGTGAAGAGTGTAAAAAAGTAGAAGATATTACTCTTGATTTACAAAACTTGAGTGTTACTGCTTCTCAATACTCCCATTTTCAAATAAATTCTGCAAATCTTGTTTTTTCAGGCATCTGCCAAGAGTGCCAAAAGTAGTTTTTCAGCACTCTTATACTATAATCTTTCCATTATTTCTCCATATTAAGGAATACCAATGCGTGGTTATAAAATATTTGCTGGTAGTGCTAGTGTTGATTTTGCAAAAGAGGTTTGTAGTATCTTAGATGTTCCATTGGCTAAAGCTGATGTAAAAAAATTTAGTGACGGTGAAATTTCAGTACAAATTTCTGAAAGTGTTCGTGGCCGTGATGTTTTTATCGTGCAATCTACAGGGGCACCATCAAATGACAACTTGATGGAGCTTCTTATCATGACAGATGCACTCAAACGCTCAAGTGCTCAAAGTATCACTGCTGTTGTACCATACTATGGTTATGCTAGACAAGACAGAAAAGCTGCACCTCGTGTACCTATCACTGCTAAACTTGTTGCAAACCTTTATGAAACAGCTGGTATTGACAGAGTTGTAACTATTGACTTACATGCTGGACAAATTCAAGGTTTCTTTGACATCCCTGTTGATAACCTTTATGGTAGTGTAACATTTGAGCAGTATATCAAAAGTAAAAACCTAAAAAATCCTATTATCGCTTCTCCAGATATCGGTGGTGTTGCTCGTGCAAGATACTTTGCAAAGAGAATGGGCTTAGATATGGTTATCGTAGATAAACGCCGTGAAAAAGCAAATGAATCTGAAGTTATGGGTATCATTGGAGATGTTGATGGTCATGATGTTATCATGATTGATGATATGGTAGATACTGCTGGAACTATGGTGAAAGCTGCAACAGCACTTAAAAATAAAGGTGCTACTTCTGTTATGGCATGTGCAACACATGGTGTTTTAAGTGGAAAAGCTTATGACAACCTAGAAAATGGTGAACTTGATGAACTCGTTATTACAAATACACTTGAGTCAAAACCATCTAAAAAAATCAAAGTACTTACTGTCGCACCACTTTTTGCTGAAGTGATTCGTCGTGTGTATCATAATGAAAGTGTAAACTCACTGTTTGCATAAAAAAGAGGAACAACTTGAAAAACATTAGAAACTTTTCTATCATTGCCCATATAGACCATGGTAAATCAACCTTAGCAGACAGAATCATACAAGAGTGTGGTTCTGTAAGTGAAAGGGAGATGAGTAGCCAAATGATGGATACAATGGACATCGAACAAGAAAGAGGTATTACCATAAAGGCACAGTCTGTACGACTAGACTATGTCAAAGATGGAGAACATTACGTTCTTAACCTTATAGACACACCGGGACACGTTGACTTCTCTTATGAAGTAAGCAAGTCTCTCGCTTCTAGTGATGGTGCCTTACTTATTGTTGATGCTGCACAAGGTGTTGAAGCACAAACAATTGCTAATGTTTACTTGGCATTAGATAATGACTTAGAGTTAATTCCAGTCATTAACAAAATCGACCTTCCAGCTGCTGAGCCTGAAAGAGTTGCTGAAGAGATAGAAACTTCTATAGGTATCGACGCAACTGATGCAGTCCTTGTAAGTGCAAAAACTGGTGTTGGTATTCGTGAGCTTATCGATGCTATCGTTGAAAGAGTTCCTGAACCTCAAGGCGATCCACAAGGACCAACAAAAGCTATCATTTATGACTCATGGTTTGACCAGTACTTAGGTGCTTTAGCACTTGTTCGTGTTTTTGATGGTGAAATTAAAAAGAACCAAACAATTAAACTTATGAGTAATAATGAAGAGCATCAAGTCCTTGACTTAATGTACCCTCACCCACTTAAAAAGATTAAAACACAAGCTATAAAAAGTGGTGAAATCGGTATTGTTGTTCTAGGCTTAAAAGAGGTGAGTGTTGTCAATGTTGGTGATACTATCACAGATGCAAAAAATCCTTGTGCTGAACCTGTTGGTGAGTATGAACCAGCAAAACCTTTTGTTTTTGCTGGTCTCTACCCTATAGATACAGACAAGTTTGAAGACCTCCGTGAAGCACTTGATAAACTCAAACTTAACGATTCTTCTCTCTCTTATGAGCCAGAAACATCTATCGCTTTAGGTTTTGGTTTTAGGGTTGGATTTTTAGGTATGCTACATATGGAAGTGGTAAAAGAGCGACTTGAGAGAGAGTTTGGACTTGACCTTATCGCTACAGCACCTTCTGTTGTGTATCATGTTTATCTTACTGATGGTTCTATGGTTGAAGTACAAAATCCTAGTGAATTACCAGAAGTACAAAAAATTGACCGTATCGAAGAGCCTTATGTAAAAGCAACAGTGATAACTCCAAGTGAATTTCTTGGAAATATTATGAACCTTCTTGTTTCAAAACGTGGTGTTCAAAACAAGATGACATATCTTAATGAAGACAGAGTTATGCTTGAGTATGAACTCCCTATGAATGAGATAGTTGTTGATTTTTATGATAAACTCAAGTCTATCTCAAAAGGGTATGCAAGTTTTGACTATGAGCCAAGTGAATTCAAACAAGGTGATCTTGTAAAACTTGATGTACGTGTTGCAGGAGAGGTTGTAGATGCACTTAGTATCATTGTTCCTCGTTCTTCAGCAGTAAGTAGAGGTCGTGCTTTAGTTAAAAATATGAAAGAGATTATCCCTAGACAGCTTTTTGAAGTTGCAGTGCAAGCTTCTCTTGGAAACCAAGTAATTGCTCGTGAAACTGTAAAATCTATGGGTAAAAATGTAACTGCTAAATGTTACGGTGGTGATATTACTCGTAAAAGAAAGCTTTTAGAGAAACAAAAAGCTGGTAAAAAACGTATGAAAGCCATAGGAAAAGTACAACTTCCTCAAGAAGCTTTTATGTCTGTTTTACAAATGGACTAACTCACTCTTTTATGCGATGTTTACTTTGTGAGTCTTACTCATTAAGTATCATCTGTTTGAGGTGTCAAAAAAACTTTTTAACACCTCAACTTCTCTCTCGTACCCTTGCAAATGGTATAGAAGTTTTCTCTTTTTATCATTATAACGATATCAAACCTCTTCTTTTTACAAAACATACCCATATAGGATATAGTATCTACTCACTTTTAGCTAAAAATAGTTTTACACCTTTTGCTAAAAAACTACCCTCTTTACCACACTACATATCTCTTGGTATTGATGAACAAGTAAATAATGGCTATTCCCATACAGCCATTTTAAACCATGCTCTTCTTAGTGATGCTATTACACCTCAACATAATAAACTTCTAAGCACCAACAAAGTTTCTTACTCTGGTAAGTCAAAAGCCTTTCGGAAAAACAATCCTAGAAATTTTCATATAAGTGATTTTAAAGGGGAGAATATTATTCTTGTTGATGATATTATCACAACAGGGTCAACCCTGTGTGAAGCTATTGAAAGCTTACATGTAAGAGGCAAGAATGTTGCCTTTTGTCTTACACTAAGTGATGTTTCTCTAAAAAAATCCTTTTAAAAGTTTTTTTAGGTTTTCATCTTTTATATGCTTATCTATCTCTTTTTCTAACACTTTTTTTGTCTCTTTCGTTACAAGTTTACTTGCATCCACCTCTACTTTTGGTGAGTCTATAGCACCATGAAGTTTTACAGTGAGTGGATGTTTATTTGCTGTAATTTCAAGTGTTGATTTTATCGTTTGTTTTAATGTGTCTAACTTTGTATTTGTTGTTTTAATCTCTGAAGTATTTGATTTTAAATCAAGTGTAGCGAAAATCTTTTCTTTGTTTATATCTGCACCCACATCACCTTTAAATGTTTGTTTATACAAATCTATTTTCGCATATTTTTTTGTTAAATCAAGCACTTGGTTTTTTGTAAAATGACCTTGTGTAATGTAACCTTTCAAGTTTCCTTTTGCGGCAACAAGATTATAATCAAGCTTTGCATCTATTTTTGATTTTATCACTTTTGGATATAAAAGCATATCTAAAATATCGAGTGTTTGTAGCTTATTCATATCTACATGTAAGTCATCGTTATGAAGTTTCACATCCATAACCCCTTGTGCAATCTTACTGTGCATTGTGAAATCTAAATCTTTTGCTTTACGAACTTCACCTGTTGCAATAAGTTTTCCTTTAAGATGTCTTTGTGTTACAAAGAAAAGTTTGTTCAGATTATGAAGCTGCACTTTATAATCACTTAACAATGAAGCATCTTTCATATCAAAAACAGCATCTTTCACATTTAAATCTGCTAAAGTAGAATGTAATGTCACTTTCGTATTTATATGGTTTACATCAAGTCGTGTATGTGTTGTCGCGTCAAAATGTGTTCTTGGCATTGGTGAAGCAAACTCATATGCTTTTGTAAGGTAACGACTGTCTAAAGTACCTTTATAGATTTTTGTATCTATATTTCCTTGAAGATGTTTTACATCTGCATCACTAATCTTTACATCCATATCAACTAAAGCATCTGCATAATGAGGTTGTTTTACCATATAAAGAAGCTTGTTAAGATGTAATGCTTTCATACGAAGAGCTATATCTGCTGGTTGAAACTCTTTAAGATGAACAACAAAAGAGGTCTTTGATGCTGCAATATCTGTTTTTCCATCAAGTTTCATTTTTGCTTTTGTACCACTTAGAGAACCTTTTAGATGTAATGGTCCACGAACATCAGCTCCTGTAAGTGGTTTTAAAACAGCAAGTTCTTTTACATCAAACTTATATGTTGCATTTATATTCAGAGGCTCTGCAACAACATGTCCCCCTGAAGCAATTTTTGCAAGGTTTGAGTTAAAACTATAGATATAATCTATATCATCACCCTTCATATCAGCACTCAAGTCCATCGTAAAATTTGTTTTAGGTATAGTGATACCAAAATCTTTTTGCATCACCTGAGTATTAAGTTTTCCTTTGAGTGTTGTAACTTTTATATTTCCATCAAGTTGATGAGGCTTGATATCTTTAAAATTAACATCAACATCAACTTGTGCTGTTGCATACATTTTTTGGTTAAGCATATGTAAGAGTGACTTTAAATCAACACTGTCCATTTTTGCTATAATAGAAGTAGGATTGAACTTTGTTAATTCTATATGATATGTTGTGTTACTTTTTGCAACATCACTTTTTCCATCAACTTTTATAAACTCTAAATTACCTTGAACATTTCCATCACTAAAAAAACTATCTTGCAATTGTGTTTGTGTTAAAGGTTGTAATGTTTTTAACTCGCCTAAATTAACATTATAATTTACATTAAATGTTTGCTCAAAAAGGGAATATACTCCATTAAGTGTAATTGTATTCTTTGGATTTAACTCCAAAACTATATAAAAACTGTCAAATCCCAATTCAAATTTTCCAAGTTTACTCGGTAAATGCGTATTTTTGGCTATCTCTTTTTCTATAAAAGGCTTTAACAAGCCATTACCAACAGGAGTAAACACTATCATATATAGTGTACCTACAACTACCAATAGTACTGTTGCTATCCATCCTAAAAATCTCATATATATAAACTCCAAATATTTTTTTGTATCATACATCACTCTTGCTTTAAGCCCTATTATAAGGACTCTTTAACATACTTGATATAGATAGACTCAACTTATCTTCTATAGTTTTATAAAGATACACTTGACATTGTTACGCTCAATGTGTATAATTACACTATCTTTTTAAAAAAGGAGACACAAAACTATTATGTCTGAAGAAAAAAATAACGAAAATATTAACAATGAAGAGATAGAAACTGAAAATGCAACAGAAGAAGCGCAAGCTGAAGCTGAAGCAGTTGAAAATGAATTTGATCTTTTACAAAAGGAGGTAGCAGAACTTAAAGATAAGTATGCTCGTGTTCATGCTGATTTTGATAACATCAAAAAAAGATTAGAACGTGAAAAGTATACTGCTGTTGAGTATGCTAACGAAAAATTTGCAAAAGATATGATTCCTGTTTTAGATTCTCTCCAAATGGCACTCAAATCAGCTGAGGCTGATGCACCAGCTGAAGAGTTAATCGAAAAACTTAAAGAGGGAATCGACTTAACACTGAAACAATTCATCACGGCACTTGAAAAACATGGTGTTACTATGGTAAGCCATGATGAGCCGTTTGACCCTAACATCCACAACGCTGTACAAAGTGTTGACAGTGATGAAGTGGAAAGTGGACAAATCGTTCAAACTTTCCAAACAGGTTATAAATATAAAGAAAGACCATTACGTGAAGCAATGGTTGTAGTAGCAAACTAAAAATTTGCTACTATGCAACTTAGGTTGCAAAACAGATTTTAAAAATGGTGTACAATTACACCGTTTAAAAAATAAAAAACTATAAAAATAAAATTTTAGATTATAAAAAGGAAGAAATAATGAGTAAAGTAATAGGTATAGATTTAGGAACAACAAACTCTTGTGTAGCAGTTTATGAAGGTGGTGAAGCGAAAATCATCCCAAATGCAGAAGGTAAAAACACAACTCCTTCAGTTGTAGCGTTTACAGATAAAGGTGAAGTTTTAGTAGGTGATCCTGCAAAACGTCAAGCGATTACAAACCCTGAAAAAACAATCTCTTCTGTTAAGAGAATTATGGGTCTTATGATGAACGAGGAAAATGCTAAACTCGCTCAAGACAAAGTAACTTACAAAATTGTAGACAAAGATGGTATGGCTGCTGTTGATGTTGCGGGTAAAGTATATACTCCACAAGAAATTTCAGCAAAAATTCTTACAAAACTAAAAGAAGATGCTGAAGCATATTTAGGAGACAAAGTAACTGACGCTGTTATTACAGTTCCTGCTTACTTCAACGATAGCCAAAGAAAGGCTACAAAAGATGCTGGTACAATCGCAGGTCTTAACGTACTAAGAATTATCAATGAGCCAACTGCATCAGCACTTGCTTATGGACTAGACAGTAAATCTGATGAAGATGTACTTGTATATGACCTTGGTGGTGGTACATTTGATGTTACAACACTTGAAATTTCAGATGGTACATTTGAAGTTCTTTCAACTGATGGTAACGCATTCTTAGGTGGTGATGACTTCGATAACAAAATCGTTGATTGGTTAGCTGACGAATTTAAAGGTAGCCACGGAATTGACCTTAAAAATGACAAAATGGCACTTCAGAGACTAAAAGATGCAGCTGAAACTGCTAAAAAAGAGCTTTCAAGTGCAACTGAGACTGAAATCAACTTACCGTTCATCACGATGACAGAAGCTGGACCACAACACTTAGTGGTAAAACTTACTCGTGCTAAATTTGAAGGTATGATTGAAGGTCTTGTTGCTGAGACTATGGATCACATCCAAGTAGCTATGAAAGATGCTGACCTTGATAAAGGTGACATCAAAGAGATCATCATGGTTGGTGGTTCAACTCGTGTACCTTTAGTACAAACAAAAGTTTCTGAGTACTTCGGTGGTAAAGACCTTAACAAATCTGTTAACCCAGATGAAGTTGTTGCTGCTGGTGCTGCTATTCAAGGTGGTGTTTTAAGAGGAGATGTAAAAGATGTTCTTTTACTTGATGTTACTCCATTATCACTTGGAATTGAAACTCTTGGTGGTGTTGCAACGAAAATTATTGAGAAAGGAACTACAATTCCTGTTAAAAAATCTCAAGTATTCTCAACTGCAGAAGATAACCAACCAGCAGTTAGCATCAATGTAGTACAAGGTGAGCGTGAGTTCGCTAAAGACAACAAATCTTTAGGTTTATTTGAACTTACTGATATCCCAGCAGCACCAAGAGGTGTGCCACAAATCGAAGTTACATTTGACATCGATGCAAATGGTATCTTAACTGTAAGTGCTGTTGATAAAGGTACAGGTAAAGAACAAAAAATCACTATCTCTGGTTCATCTGGATTAAGTGAAGAAGAGATTAACAAAATGGTTCAAGATGCTGAAGCTCACAAAGCTGAAGATGAGAAAAGAAAAGCGTTAGTTGAACTTAAAAACCAAGCAGATGCACTTATCGCTCAAACTGAAAAATCTATGACAGAGATGGGTGATAAACTTGAAGCTGAAGAAAAAGCAAAAATTGAAGCAGCTATCAAAGATTTACAAGAAGTTCTTAAAGATGAAAATGCTTCTAAAGAGCAAATCGAAGAGAAAGTAAAAGCATTAACTGAAGCAAGTCATAAAATGGCTGAGTCTATGTACAAACAAGAGCAAGGTGGAGCTGCACAAGGTGGCGCTGACCAAGCAAAGAAAAAAGATGACGATGATGTTATCGACGCTGAGATAGAGTAGTAACATACTCTCTCTCAATACTTTTTAACACCTCTACTAAACTATTTAGTAAAGGTGTTAAATCCCCTCTTTATATTTCCCCTATAATTTTTCCAATAACCAATTCATAATACCTTTTCTTTTTTGATTAGAGTATTTTTTATCTAACTCAATTTTTTGAATATGAATATTATAAATTTTTAGAAAATCATCTACATTATCAAAAAAGAGATCTACTAACATTGGGTCAAAATGTTTACCACTCATATCTTTCATATAAGATAAAATCTCTTGAATATCCCACTGCTCTTTATACGAGCGCTTAAAAGCAAGAGCATCAAAAACATCAGCTATGGCTACAATACGTCCATAAATATGAATTCTATCCCCTTTTAACTTTCTAGGATATCCTGAACCATCAAATTTTTCATGATGCTCATAAGCAACAATTTTTGCAGCTTTAAAAAGTGGTAATGTTGAGTGTTCTAACATTTCAGCACCCATATCTGGATGTTTTTTCATCTCTTTAAATTCACTATTTGTCAACTTGCCATTTTTATGTAAAATATGACTTGGCACACCAAGTTTTCCTATATCATGCAAAGAAGAAGCATTTTTTAAAAGAGATGCTTCTTTATGATCCATACCATAGAGTGTTGCAAGTCTATAAGTAAATTCAGCAACTCGTTGGACATGCTTTTGTGTTTCTTTTGAATGTCCCTCTGCAATCCCACCTAAAACATACATCAACTGAACTTGCGTTTCTTGAATCTCACGTGTTCTTTGTTGTACTGTTGCCTCAAGATTTTTTTCATAGTCTCGTAAACGTATCCTTGTCTCAACACGTGCAAGAAGCTCCTCTTTGTAAAAAGGCTTCTTCAAGTAATCACTTCCACCTACTTTATAGGCTTTTGATATAGTCTCTCTATCTGTTTCAGCTGTTAAAAATATAACTGGTATATTTGCAGTTTCAGGGTCAATTTTTAAAAACCTACAAACCTCTATACCACTCATATTTGGCATTCTAATATCAAGAAGTATAAGATCAAATTCTGTTTGTTTTACAGCTCGAAGAGCATTCACTCCGCTCGCTTGTGCAGTTACTTTATAACCTGCCATTTGAAGAACTTTCTCAACAACTTGAACATTCTCTTTTGTATCATCAACTACTAGTATATGGTGTTGTTTTTTCTCTTTCATATTCTCTCTAATTAAAATCTTGTTTTGCAAGACGTAGTGCTTCGTTAAAGTCTACAACTCTACCACCATGTTTTGCTTGAAAAGCCTCTGCATCATTAAGTGATGCAAAAGCGTATTTACTTACTTGAGTCATTGTCCCTTTAACATCACTTCCTACAACATAGTAAGCATTTTGAACAGGGATGAGTTTAAGTGTCGTGACATCAACAACTTTTGGATTGCGTAACTCTTCACCTTCATTGAGTTGTGCTGCCAAACAATGAAGTGAACAATATTGTTCTTCATTTTCATCAACTTTTGCTGTATGACTTGTTTTATAATATTTTACAAGATTCATACCACAGACAACACAATGAAGTCTATTCTTTCCAGATTGAACTAAAGTTGCTTTAGACTCTGGTACAGTTTGGAACAAAGGCTTTATCTTCACAACTTTATGATGATGCTTTTTCTTAGGAGGCATCTCTTTTTGAGGTTTAGGAGCAGAAGTACATCCACTTACCAAAACAAGAATAAGTGGAAGAAAAAAATATTTTATCATGCGTATAGAAACCTTTTAGCAAATTTTCTTTTCATTGTAACTATTTACTATTACAATAGTGTTAAAAAAGAGAAGGAAACCTCACAAAATGAAACAAAAGCTTCTTTACTACACAAAAGAGATTCTCACATTTTTCATTGTCCTTACTATTTTAACAAACCTGTTAAGCCTTTATAAAAGTCAAGATTTAAACAAGAGCCCTCTTCCTATAAAGAGTGTCAAGCTTCTTGATAGCACACACTATACACTTCCAAAAGACAAACCGATTCTTATCCATTTTTGGGCGACATGGTGTCCTACATGTAAGATGGAAGCTGATAATATTCAACGTCTTTCACAAAGTTACAACGTTCTTACTATCGCTGTAAAATCAGGAAATGATAATGAGATTTCCAAATACCTCAAAGAGCATAATCTCTCTTTTAAAGTTGTCAATGACAAAGATGGCTCTCTTGCTCAACTTTTTCATATATCGGGCTATCCAACAACCTTTATCTATAACAAGCAACACCAACTTACTTTTTCAGAAGTGGGTTATACAAGTAGCCTTGGACTCTATATTAGAATGTGGTGGGCATCTCTTTAAGATATAAGATTGTATAATAATCTTATGAATCATTTTGAGTTTGAATATCCTTATGCTTTTTTACTTCTTGGCTTCATTATATGTTTATATAAATGCCCTTTGAGCATAGAGAAAATTCTCTTTCCTCACACCCACCTTTTTGTTAAACATACACAATGGTTTGAACTCAAAAAACTCCTCTACTCTCTCATTCTCACCCTTTTAGTCACAGCTCTTGCCTCACCAATAAGTTACGATGCACAAACAACACATACAAAAAAAGGAAGAGACCTTATCTTTACTCTTGATACAAGTGGCTCGATGGCTGAGAGTGGCTTCTCAAAAGAGCAAAGAAATGAAAAAAAATTTACCATTTTAAAAAACTTTATCAAAGAGTTTATCACTCATAGATATGATGATAATGTAGGTGTAAGTATCTTTGGTTCTTACGCCTTTAGTGCTATACCTTTGAGTTATGATATGGACTCTATTAGTTTTTTACTTAATTTCTTAGAAGTTGGTATGGCTGGGGAAAATACAGCTATTGGTGATGGACTAATGAATGCACTTTCTCTTTTAGAAAAATCTGATGCTCAAAAAAAAGTGGTGATACTTGTCACCGACGGTTATCAAAATAGTGGGAGGTTTTCCATACACCAAGCAGTAGAAAAAGCAAAAAAAATGGGTGTGCATATCTATACCATTGGTCTGGGTCAAAAAGGGGAATTTGATACAAAGCTTTTAAAAAAAATAGCACAAGAAACAGAGGGAAAGATGTTTATGGCAAGTGATGCTTCAACCCTTAAAAACATCTATCAAAAACTCAACACACTTCAGCCAAGTCCTCTACAATCACAAGGCTACCTTAACAAACATATGCTTTTTGAGTACCCTCTTAGCTTTGCTATTTTACTTCTACTTTTTTTGCTCTCTCGCTCAAGGTCAAAGCTATGACATTTTTAAATCCTGCTGTTTTTTTCGGTTTTATACCCTTATACTTTATCTACAAACACCATAAAGAGCAACATACACTTACAAAAACTACACGTCTGCTTTTTTTAAGTATTGTATTTATGTTTTTTGCTATGAGTCGCCCTGCTTTAAAACACTCAACAACACCCCAGAGATTCGATGCACAAGAGTATGTTATAGCACTTGATGTATCGTACTCTATGCAGGCAACAGATCTCCAACCAACCCGCTATATATATGCAAAAAACTTTATTCAAAAACTTCTCAAAGCACATCCAAGAGATAGGTTCACCCTTTTTGTTTTTACATCAAACCCTCTTTTAATCTCACCACCAACAACCGATACTAATCTCACTATAACAGCACTCAATGCACTCAACCCCAAGTATATACTCACAAAAGCAACACATCTCAAACCCCTTTTTCAAAAAGTAGCACAACTCCCGATGCAAGAGAAAAAGCTTCTCCTTTTTAGTGACGGTGGAGAGGAACGAAATCTAGAAGAACTCTCACAACTACTACTTTACAACCATATCACACCCTATATGATAGCAACAGCAAGTTCACAAGGAGCCCCTTTGCAAAAAGACGGCTCTTTACTTAAAAAGAAAAATGGAAATTTGGTTATCTCAAGAATCAACCCTCTTTTAGAACAACTTGCCCTTACATGTAAGGGGTATTATTATGAGATTGAAGATACACAAACGTTCCAAAAACTCTCTCACGATATGCAAACAAAAGCAACATTTACCCAAGAAGTAAAAGTACACAGTGCAACAGAACTCTTTTTTATTCCTCTTTTAGTCGCTTTTATACTCTTTCTTATGGGTGTTACAAAACTCCAAAAGTTTTTCCCATTAAGCCTTCTTTTCCTCCTTATGATACCTCATCAAAGTAAGGCATCACTTCTTGATTTTTCTACCATTAAACAAGCACATACACTTTATAAAGCCAAACATTACAAAGAAGCACTTCATGCCTTTAAGAGACTTCCACCCTCAACACATAGCTACTATAATATAGCTGCGTGTTACTATAAAACACAAAACTATAAAACAGCACTAAGTTACTATGCAAAAATCAAAACACAAGACCCAAAACTCAAAGCGTCTATCTACTACAACATGGCAAACTGTGCCGTTGCACTTAAAGACTATACCCAAGCAAAAAAACTCTATCTCAAAGCACTTGCACTTACAAATGATAAAGAAGCACTCCAAAATCTTCAAACATTGCAAAAGTATCACTTACATACACAAAAAAATGTTTTAGATATGATAGGGAAAAAGCCCAAAGTACCAACTCAACAACCACAAAAGAAAGAGCAAACACAGCAACAACACAAAACACATAAAAGTACCTCATCTTCACAAACACCTATGAAAATGGCACAAAAGACACAAGGTAAAGGCGCAGACAAAGCAAAAAAAACAAACCCTACCCCTCAAAAAACCACCCAAAACAAACCCCATTTTAGTTTTGGATACAAAGCATATGAACTAATAAACAAAGGATACACCCATGAAAACAACCCTTGGTAGCCTTCTTTTTCTCCTTTTTTTCACACCACTTTTTGCCAAAGAGCTTGCAACCTATACGCTCACAAGCAACAAAACACACGTCGTACCCCACGAAGCACTCACTATTACATTTAAAGCAACACAACAAGACCATACAGATGTGATGTTTTTCTTTTTAGAACCAAAAAAGAGTGATACTTATGAGATACATCTCTTAGAAAAAAAGACACAAGAAAAAGCCCATCATGATACAACAACCACCTTTACCTACATACTCTTTGCGCATAAAGCACAAACCTTACATGTAGATTTTGATTTTACTATAAAAACAGCGAGTGATGATGCCGTAGCACAGGTCTATACAGGAAGTAGAGATAATGTAAAATGGATAGAAACACAAGATACGACCATAGCTCTTAAACCACTTAAAATAGAGGTAGAACCTCTTGAACATAATGTTTCTCTCATAGGAGATTTTAACCTTACATGTAAGCTTGATAAAAAACAGGTACTCCCCTATGAAAGTGTTAATATACTCTATACATTAAAGGGAACTGGCTATAAAAATACCAACCTTACACTCCTTGAAAAAAAGCACAACATCACGCTCTTTTCTGAGCAAAATACTATTAAAAAAACACTCACACCTCAAGGGTTTAGACTCCATACAAACTATCTCTATGCACTAAGTGCAACAGATGATTTTCACATTGATGCACTTACACTTAAAGCCTATTCACCTACAAAAAAGCGTTACTATACCCTCACAACACCCTCTTATGATATAAAAATAGTTCCTCTTAAAAAAGAGAATCTTCTTGATACTACAACACAACCAACACCTCAAAAACCACTTGTTGATTTTGAAACACTTCAAAAGTTTTTTCTTTACCTTATGATTTTTCTAAGTGGTTATGTGAGTGCCCATTTTCAAAAGAGATATACTTCTTCAAAACCACAACAAAAGAAAAAATATGAAGATATCGAAAAAGCTCAAACAGCTAAAGAGCTTTTAAACATCATCTTTACCCACTATAGTGATAAAAATCTTGATACATTTATAAGTGAACTTGAAGATATTTCTTATGGTAAGACAAAGGGAAAAAGTACTTTTAAAGAGATAAAGAAAAAACTTCTACACCACCTTAGATAAAGGAAAAACAGATTGAACAGATTTTATAACATATTCCTTAGAATCTATAGGTATAATAAGAAGTTCAATTATCTATTATTTGGAGTTACTTTTTATGTTCTTTAGCAAACTGTTTAGTTTTGATTATAACCATAGAAATATAGAATTATTTCTTAAAAACTTTCTTGTTTCAGCATTTGCTGCTAACATTATCATTCCTACCATCTTACTCTACTTAACATTCCCTTTTTTACATCCTAGTTTTTTAACACTTTGGGCATTGTTAATTTTAACAGTTTATTTTTTTCGTATCTATGTTATAAAAAAGTTACAAAAGTTTATAAAAACAAATAGTTCTCTTGTAAAACCCTATTTTCGTGTACTTATAGGACTTATTTTTATCAACAACTTTTTGCTTCTTTACCTGATTTATGTTGCGGTTTCACATGGTATCTCTTACCATACCATTTTCATTTTTTCTACCATTATTATCACACTCATTGCAGGGGCTATGACAACTCTTTTGAGTGTTTTTAAAGTGTACCTCTATTATGTTTTAGTTAATATTCTCACTTTTACAGGGATTATTGTTTACTATGGAGGGGAGACCTTTTACCTTTTTGCAATTATTTTACTTACATTTACCGCAATAAGTATTCAAGTTGGTATACATCAGTATAAGCTTTTAAACAATATCACCTCTCTTAATGAAACATTTGAAGCTATTTTCAACTCTTCTCCTGATGGTATTTTACTCATTCAAAACACCCGTTTTAAAGACTGTAATGAAGCCCTTGTCAAAATGTTTGGCTATGATTCAAAAGAGGAGCTTTTACGTCTTCATCTCAATTACATTATGCCAAAATATCAACCCGATGGTACCTACTCTGTCAAAGAGATGCTTCGTATAGTAAGAATAGCCCTGAAAAAAGGGCAACATACTTTTGAATGGCAACTTGTCAAAAAAAATGGTGACCTCTTTTGGGTAGCGTGTTCTTTAACAAAAATTGTCATAGATAATGAAGAACTTATTCATATAGTTTATAGAGATATCACACAGAAAAAAGAGATAGAAAAAGAGAAAGAGGAGTTTAGAAAAGAGCTTGAGAAACAAGTTGCTATCGAGATGGAAAATAACAGAAAAAAAGACAAAATGCTTCTTTATCAAAGTCGTTTGGCACAAATGGGAGAGATGATAAGCATGATTGCCCATCAATGGAGACAGCCTCTTAATGCTATTACTATCGCAACAGGAGCCATTCAACTCAAAGCTAGTCGTGATCAACTCGATAATCAATCAGCCATAGATATAGCAAGTAACATTAGTAAATTTGCTATGCATTTAAGCTCCACTATAGATGACTTTAGAAACTTTTTTCAAAGTAACAAAGTAAAAAGTACAACAAACTACCAAACTATGATAGAGAGTGTCCAACTCATTGTAGAGAGTGCATTAAAAAGTCATAGTATTCAACTCAATATTATATTACATCATATTGTAGAACTCCACACTTATGAAAATGAAGTCAAACAAGTTCTTTTAAATCTGATAAAAAATGCTGAAGATGCACTCATTGAAAATAAAATTCAAGATCCACAAATCAACATTATAGTTGATAACCATACACTTGTTATTAGTGATAATGCAGGGGGTGTTCCTGAAGATATTATAGATAAAATTTTTGACCCCTACTTTTCAACAAAAACAAAAAAGGATGGCACAGGAATAGGTCTTTATATGAGTAAAATGATTATAGAAGACCATTGTGGTGGTATACTTTCTGTACGTAATGGAAAAGAAGGTGCTGAGTTTACAATCTACTTGGGAGAAAAAGATGCTTGATTTAGAAACACTTATAAGCTATTCGAAGAATTTGCAAGTTTTATATGTTGAGGATAATCCCGATACAAGAGAGATGACACTTATCATTTTAGAAGATTTTTTCGATAATGTCATTACTGCCTGTGATGGCGTTGATGGTTTAGAAAAATTTCAACACAATAATATTGACCTTATTATAAGTGATATCAACATGCCAAACATGGATGGTATGAGTATGATAAAAGAGATAAAAGCTATTGAACAAGATATTCCTGTCCTTATTTTTTCAGCATATAATGATGCAAAACATTTTATTGATGCCATAAAAATTGGTATAGATGGTTATCTTATAAAGCCATTAGATTTAGAACAGTTTCAACAAAGTCTTTACAAGTGTATTTCAAATCTTCAAATTAAAAGAGAACATCAAGAGTATCAAAAACAACTTGAGAACAAAGTGCAAGAGCAACTTGAAGGGTTACGATATAAAGATAAACTCCTTTTAGAACAGTCAAAACACGCAGCTATGGGTGAGATGATAGACATCATTGCACATCAGTGGAAACAGCCTCTTAACTCTATTGTGATGCACGCTTCTTTGATAGAGAGTTCCTTAGATACACTTGATCCACAAACATATAAACAAGAGTTTCAAGAGTGTTATGAAAACCTCAACAATCAGGTAGATACTCTTTTAACAACGCTTGATGAGTTTAGAGGATTCTTTAGACCTACAAACAACCTCAATGAAGTGAGTTTACAAACTATCATCAACTCAACACTTGTTTTACTAAAAGATGAACTTATAAAACATCAAATTGAACTTACGTACCAATGTGAGACAGGTCTTAACCTCCATGTCAATGCAAATGATATCAAACAATTACTCATCAACATTATTACAAATGCAAAAGAGGAGATGGTAAAAAACAATCTTCCTTTAGAACAAAGAAAAATCAATATTCACTGCTATAAAAAAGAAAATGAAATTATTATGGAGATAAAAGATAGTGGTAATGGTATACCTGAAAATATTATAGACAATATTTTTCAGATGAACTTTACAACCAAAGAGGAAAATGGGGGGACAGGTATAGGGCTATATATGTGTAGCCTCATTTGTGAGAAGTACGGTGCTACTATCGAAGCCTACAACGATAATGGCGCTGTATTTAAAATCACTTTTAAAGAGATTTAGAGAGGTGATAACTCTCTAAGTAAAAAACTCTACATAGACTTTGTCTAGGTACTTTTTCGCCTTCTGTGCTTTTGCTATTTTATCATCAAAAATCTCTTTTGTTGATGGGTATTTCTCTGCATACTCTTGATACATTGCACATTTCATATCCATATTGTTTTTAAACTGTGCTATCACCTGTTGCATATCTTCAGGGGTGCTTACCCATTGCATAAACTTTTGAAACATTCGCTCTCGTACATCTATGGCAAACGACTCATCAAGCTCAGCAGCCATCCCTTTTAAATCCCATCGTGAGAAGTAGATACCACTCTTTACAGGGGGCATAATCTCTTCATAAATCGCTTTGAGATAATCAGGGTAATCCTCATAACTCTCTTCAGAACAACTGTTGTCAACACACGCATCAACCATTGCTCTTTTTTGCATCGCCTCAAATTCATTTCTCAGTTCATTTATATCTTGCATATTCATACGCTACCCCTTAATCTTTTATATAGTTTGTAAATATCTCTTGAGCGAGAGCTTCATCAACTACACTCCCATTTTTCTCTACATATGTTCCTATGAGTTTTTCACCCTCACGCACCACAAAGTCACACTTGCCATACACTTGAACAAACTCATCTACTTCATCAAGAAGCTCTACTATTTTCTCTTGATACTCTTGTGCTATGTAAGCACCATTCACATGGGACTTTTTCATATTGCTCACTGTAAAGTAAAAATCATCTTCACGAATATTCATCGGTATCATCATCGCATCGCCATTTTCTTGACGCACTACTTTGTTTAACATCACAAAAAGTCTGTTTGTACTTGCACTCTCAGCAATAAGACCATAAAGTTTTGTCTGTTTTTTTATCGCATCATCTGCATTCATTGTTGCAGGTGCACCTAAATGTTCACTCATTGTATCCCCCATAAGGTTTTTGCTTCTTCCTCTTCTATGCGACATCTATGGCACATCACCTCTCCACCTTTATAAGCAAAGAAATTACCACACTCATCACATCTTCTCATATCAAAACGCACAAGTGTTTCCACCTTTGGCTCAAAAAAGTTCTCAAGTGCAAAACTTTTTCTCAAAGTTAACGCATCTGGTTCACACACATCATGGCAACTGTGACACGCTACACAAGCAAGTGGATTAAAGTTGATAACACTTCCCCTAGCATCAGAGCTGAGTGCTCCTGTTGGGCAGATTCTATAACACATCTGACAGTTTGTGCATGTTGTCTCATCTAAATCTTTTTGCGAAATAAAAGAGATATCTTCTATCGCTATCGTATGAAACATCTCTGGCACTTCAGCTCGTTTCATCGCCATCATAAGCAGGCTTCGTCTATCTGGTATATTTTTGGTTTTTATTTTGGCTATATCAGCAGAAGTCACTTGATGTACTTTGGGTGTCGTCTCTTGAGATTCTACAACATTGTTCAGTTCTTCTTTTAAACCAAGTAGCTTTTTAGCCCCCTCTTTTGAGAGAAGTTTTCGTCTGCTTATACCATCTGTTTTACTCTCAGAAGTAAGATCTAACTCCCTTACATGTAAGCGTTTGGTTTGCATCAAAGCTTCAAGTAAAAAGTTCACCTCTTGGGCTCTTTGGTGGATAAGAGGCAGATTCACATCAGCGATACTACACTCCCCACACGGTGCTACATCAAGGGTTATATCCTCTTGTGATAAAAGGGCAACACTCAGTAACTCTTCTACACTCAGTGCTGCAATACACGGGAGTTGTGTACCCTTACATGTAAAGCAGTTTTGTTGCTCCTCTAAAAAAGAAAAAAGGTAATGAAGTGGTGTAAAATCATCTAAGCTATACGCATCTGTAGGACACGCTGCCAAACACCCTCCACACCCTATACACTCACTTGGTGTAAAGCTTATTTGCGAATCTGAAATACAAATCGTTTTTACTGGACACACCTCAACACATGCTTTACATGTAGCAAACTTATTAGAGGTATGGACACACTGTGCTACATCAAGACTTAATAAACTCATGCGTTATAGTTATACTCATTTTTTCTAAGTTGCGTAAGGTACTCAAAGTCACTCAACATAAACTCTAAAGCCAAATCAGCCACATCAAAATAGAGTGCTGTAGAAGCTTCACTTTTGACATTGAGTAAAAACATCGGTGCCCATTCTAAAAGATGTTCTTTTAAAAAATGGTACTCAATGTCAGCTATCTCAGCTGCTGCTTGGTAGTTTTCATCTTCAAGTGCTTTGAGTTCAGATTCACAGAGTTTGTACATAAACTCAAACTCTACACCGATATGGTCAGCACTCATCACCCGTGCTTTATCAAGCTCAACTCTAAAATCAAAATCGTTAAAGAGTTTTTGTACAGGGTTATCACCCCCTGTTTCCATCATCTGATCTTCACGAACATAAAAAGACTCATAAGGAATAAGATGCAGTAAAAAAAGATTAGTAAAATCAACATCAAGATATTTTTCTCGTAAATCTTTGGAACTTAACTCTTTTCTCTTTTCCCATTTTTGATACTCTGGAAAAAAAGCGAGCATATTCTCATCTGTTTGTATTGATTTTAATAGCCCTTCATCCACTTCACTCATCATTAATCGTGATGTAAGTGCATAGAGGTTAATGCGTGCAATCTGTTGTTGTTTTAAGTCATTGTTCATAAAATAGTTACCTTTGAAATGTTCTTTCTTTATTATAAAGTAAAGTATATTAAAGCCACACTTGAAGTGGGCTTTAATAAAATGTTTAAGCTTTTACATGAAACTCATAAGCTTTTTTAGATAAAGGAACAGCTGGTCGTTTGATGAACCATGGACGACGCTCAGTGTCGTTATGGTCAAGTGGACGCGTAAGCTGATCTCTCCATGCCTGATACACTTTAAAGTTGTTTTCGTAATTTACTACGATATCCCCTATTTTATCATCAGCATGTGCTTTTTCTAAAATAACTTTTTGGTGCCAAGCATGGTTCCCCGCGATTGGGTCTGGATGTGAAGGTGCTACAGCATTTTGCCATGAGCCACTAAGACCATCCCACCAGATATTATCAAGATCTTTATTGAACTCTTTAAACTGCCAGAGGTTATGTCCAGCATGGCGTTTTTGAATCCCTTCGATTGGTTTAAGTGTTCCCACTTTTCCATCGTTTGTCATCTCATAAAGAGGTGCACCCACACCCATAATGCCAAGTCTATTTTCAAACCCTGGAATCTCTACAGAATCTTTCAGTTTCCAACGACCAGCATGGTGTGAACAAGCTAAAACACCTGGGCGCGTTGCTTCTGTTGGCACTGCCATCGCTACAAAGTAACCAGAATCAAGTCCTGAAACTGTATCTGTAATTTTCACACGAATAGCATCCCCTCGTTTGATACCAAGTTTCTCAGCATCTTTTGTATAGATCCATACAGGGTTATGGTTTTGTGAAATCTCCATAAGGTGTTTTGAATTTACTGAACGAGTATGGATGTTATACGGTAATCTAAATACTGTATTTAAAGCAAACTCATTATCACCTTTCATCATAGAGTGGTGCACATGTGTTACGATATGCTCCATTTTCTTATACTCACCCTCATTTCTAGGGTACACTGGTACAGCATACTCTGGCCATTTCCACTCACTAAACCACTCAGAGAAGAACTCAAGTTTTTTACTACGAGTATGGAAACCTGCAAGTACTTTGTCATCTTTGATAAGCCCTATAGAGTGTTCTCTACCATCATGCTCTATCCAAAGTGTACCAAACTGATCTTTTTTCACATGCTCTTTAGGGTATTTTTTACCATGAGCATATACATATTTTGCATCAACTTTTATCTCATCTTCTTGAGGTTTATACACATTTGTTTTCTCAGTCCAAGCACCATGATCTCTCATATAGCTATATACTGGGAACTCTTCACCTTTGTACATTTTTGTAGCTGTTTCTTTTAAACGAGGTAAAAGACTCATAGCTGCATCAAAATACTCTGGAACTGTTACAGCACGAGATGGATCTTTTTTACTTGCCCAGTATTTTCTAATACCCAAGCTTCCATCAGGGTCAACATAATGAACCATAATATTTGGCCAGAATTCACTCTCTTCCCAAACTTCACCAAGACCAAACTTCATATGTGCTTCAAGTGTTGCACGAGCAGGGTCTTTTGCTTTCCAACCAGCTTTTTCAGCTGCTACGCGTAAAACTGCTTGACGAAATTCTATACGCTGTTCAGGTTTTGAAGGTGTTGACTGTTGGTCATTTCTCTCACCAGCAAGTCCAACAGGAAGAACATAGTCACAGTACCAGTTTGTTTCAGACCATGTTGGAGAAAGGTTGAAACTTAGTTCAAATTTATCTTCTCTCTTGAGTGCTTCTATCCATCTAAAACCATCTGGATTAATCCATACTGGGTTATACATACGAGGCATATACACAGCGATACTCTTAGGAATTTTAAGCCCTTTTCTTGTCCACTTGTCATACCAAGCATCATCCATCATAAGGTGAGGCATAATATGACTCATCTCATATGATGAGAGTGGATACTCTGGTGGCCATGGAATCTCATTCCATACATCAACTTTACCTGGTCTCTCACCAGCTACTGTTGCTTTATCACCTTTACCAGCAACACTTATCTCGTGCCAATGGTGCCAAGAAGTTCCACCAATATCACCACGAAGAGCTCCACGAAGTGCTAAAGACAAGAAACCTGCACGAGTAATCATCCAACCACCACGGTGTGCGATTGGTCCTGCACGCCAAAGATATGTTGCTATCTTATCACCAGCATCAATATACATCTCCCAAAGTTGGTCAAGTTTATGTTCCATACCTTCAAGTTTACACTCTTTGAGTACGAACTCTTTTGTATAAGGTGCATACAACTCTCTTGCAAGTTTGATAAAGTCTTCATAAGTATCACCCTCTGGCATAGCAGAGATATACCCATAACTTACCATCTTTTTAAGATACTCTTTGTTCGCCATAAGACGGTCCCAGTTCACCCATTCTCTTACGAAATCATGAGCAACTAAATCTTCACCATTTTTATCTTTTTCGTGTAAAACACGGTTTGCAAGATAGAGGTAAAGTGCTGTTTCAGTTCCTGGCCAACATGGAATCCATAAATCAGCGATACCAGCAGAGTTAGACATTCTTGGATCAAGTACAACCATTTTTGCACCCCGTTTTCTTGCATCTGCAATTAAACCAGCAGATTGTTGAAAATAGTGCCCTGCATCAGCAGCGTGTGATGATTGTAAAAATACAAGTTCAGCATTTGCCCAATCTGGTGAGTTTCTATCATCATTTGCCCATTGGATACTCCCCTGTCTCGCACCTGCTGAACAGATATTTGTGTGTGAATTATACCCATCAACACCCATAGAGTGTGGAACACGATGACCAAAACCATTTTCATTTGGACGACCAACATGGTAGATGATCTGTTTTTTACTGATTTCATCACCTTTTTTAAGCGTGTCGTGCATCTTTTTACCAATAGCAGCCATCGCTTCATCCCAAGTAGTACGCACCCACTTACCTTCACCACGCTTTGAGCCTGGTGCTCTTTTGAGTGGAAATGGGATTCTATCTGGATCATACATTTGTGAAGTAACAGCGTACCCTTTGGCACAGTTTCTACCACGGCTTCCTGTATGAAGAGGATTTCCCATATATTTTCGCACTGTCATAGTATCTTTGTTTACCCATGCAGTTAAACCACAACCAGCTTCACAGTTAGAACATACTGTTGGAACAATAGTATAGTTGTTTACTTGAATTCCATCAGGATTTTCTGCACTTTTAACACCATGACGCTCTATACCACCACGTTTCCAGTCAGCTCCGTCAAGCTCTTGGAAATTATCCCATTCACTCTGCTCAGGATAAAAGTTAATCTCATCTGGAGTATTTGTAAATTTTGAATCTTGAATAGACTCTGCAACAGCGTCTGTACTAAAAACACCCTTTGCAATAGCTACACCAGCAACGCTAAATGCAGCACCTTTTAAAAATGTTCTTCTACTTTGTAAATACATTTAATTCTCTCCCTAACTTAGTGGTAATAATTGTGGAATAACAAGCCACACATGTTTTACAACCCACAAACCTGCTATAGCTAAAATCGCAGCTAAGTTTAACATTGCATCACTTCTGCTTGTTCTATAAAGTGCTATAAATAACATTGGTAAAAGATATGCTACCCATTGTCCTATCCAGAACATTGTTGCATATGCACCATCACCTTTGATATATGCTAAAACAGCAGCAACTTCTTCAGCTTTCATTGCACCAAAAACGTACTCTGACATATAGATAATAAATGCCATTAAAGCACTCAACCCTAAGATAGAAGCAAAAAAGTTTTTTGTTTCATCGCTAAGTTTTTTACCACCTAGTAAAATAATTGCAGCTGAACCTGAAAGTGTTGCTGCTAAAATCATTTGTACTGCTTCTGTTGGCATTTGCCATAACTCTCTTGCTGTTGCTTCTGCCATAATCGCAGCAGTATAGAGTGTTACAGGAATTGCTAAAAGTGTTGTCCAAAAAAGTAACTTATCATATGTCACTTCATCTTTTTTCAACACCATAACAGCTATCATTAAAGACTCTAAACCAACAAAAATTGTCGCCATCCATGCACCAACTGTAATCGCTGATGTTAAGTGTGGATAGAAAAAGATATGCCACATTCTAAATGGTTGGTGCAAATCAGCAAGTGTAAAGAGTAAGAAAACATTCATCATCACAAATGAAGTAATCATTGCTGATGTTCTTAAACCCTTCATCTCTTGAGGATTTCTTCTTAGTAAAAGGAAAAGCATAAACACTAAACCAGTACCTATACTTTTTGCCCACATATTCATCGTAACATACCAGCCCCAAAATACCTCTGGTAACGCTACATCCAAAGTAACCACTGCATTTGTTGCAGCTAAAGTTTCATGTACCATTAATGATGCCCTCCTAGTGGAAGATGTGTTATGTTGTTAAATAAGTTGTATCCCTCTTCACGCTTCGATGCTAAAGGATTTAAGTTCACTTGACCACCACCTACATAAAAATGATGAGGCTCTGTACCTTTTTCAGGTTTACGAACACTTACATCACCTTGGTGTTGCTGAATGTATTGAGAGATGTTAGACATAGGGTCTTCCAAATCTCCAAAAATATTCGCTTCAACAGGACAAGCAACCACACATGCTGGCATCATAGAAGATGCAATACGGTGTGCACAGTAAGTACACTTATCTGCCGTTTGTGTTTCAGGGTCTATATAGATTGCACCATAAGGACATGCCATAACACACCCTGCACACCCTATACATCTCTCTCTATCAATATTTACAATACCATTGTCAATATAATGAAGAGCAGATACCGGACAGATTCTCTCACATGGAGCATGCTCACAATGATTACATCTTAGTGGTGTAAATGTTCTCTTTGTTTCTGGGTATGTTCCCACATCCACATACTTCACACGAAGTCTCCATGTACTAAGTGGAACCTCGTTCTCCACTTTACATGCGATCTCACAACCTTTACAACCCATACATAGGTGTAAATCAACTAGGAAACCTAATTGCATATATTCTCCTTTTGCCAAAAAATAGCTAAATTTAAGTTTTATAACTACGGCTAATCACTATTAAAAGAAGCCCTTATGCAGGGCATTTACGACCTCTTTTGCTGTTTTCATAGTAACCTATTTAGCTTAAATTATATATAAAAAAATTATATTTCTATGCAATTCTTTTCAAAGTGTGTATATTTAAAAAACTTATATTTCTTAGGATTATAGTAGTTATAAATTGAAGTTTTACAACTCTATTTTATTATTCAAAAATATAATAATTATTACAATTAAAAAAAGGAGTATTTAAAAATACAAAATAAAAGTTCACATTTCATACCATTTTCTAAACTATAATACTGAGACATTTTAATTCAATGGAGAAAAACAATGCAAAACAGAGATTATATTGGCTTTGGAAAGAGACTTCTTGCCTACCTTGTAGATATGATACTTTTTATGATAGTAATCGCAGTTATAAATACTGTCATCACACTTCTTATGATTTCTACAAGTGATAATCCACAAGCAAGTCTAGAAAGTTATACAAAGGTAATGTCGATACTCATCCCTCTTGCCTTTTTAATGTATTTTGCACTTATGGAGAGTTCTTCAAAACAGGGTACACTTGGAAAAATGCTTATGAAGATTAAAGTTATTAATGCAGAGGGTGAACGCCTTGGCAAAAAAGATGCTTTCATTAGAAATATTGCACGCTATCTTTCAGGAATCATTCTTGGTCTTGGGTATATTATGATCATGTTTACAAAAGAGAAACAAAGCCTTCATGATAAGCTTGCAAAAACATATGTTATTGCAAAATAATATTTAAACAATAAAAAAGGGGTCAAAATGTCTACATTACTTTCAGGAATATTATTTATAGTCGTAGGATTTGTATCTTTTATAATCCCTATAATTGGGGAAATTTTAGGTCCAATCTTTATATTTCTTGGTATTATTGGTGTTATCATCGGAATTTTTCAAGTTATTATTGGTTTTATGACATCTGCTAACTCATCAAAAGAGCAAGTGATTATCCATAAAAACATTGTTGAACAAAGTGAGCCAACACAACTCTCAATGGCTGATGAATTACAAAAGGTTTCTCAGCTTTATGAAAAAGGTCATATCACAGAAGATGAATTTAATGCTAGTAAAAAGAGCATAATGACATCTCAAGAATAAACTCTTAGGGGAAAAAAGTTTTCTTTTAGCACTCCAAAGCTATAATTGTATAAAAATAGAGAGATATGAGTGATTTTTATACAAAAAAAACAGAAACTTTTTTACTCCTTTATACTACTACTCATCCTTTTTGCTTCCATTTTTACCTTTTTTCAGTATAAGATGCAAGAAAAATTTTTCTATAAATGTATAGATGATAAACTCAAAAATGTTGCTTATTCAGGTGCATTTTTACTTGGTGATGAGCTTAACAACCAAGAGTTTAACACTACTCACATATCACCTCAACAAAATAAAACTAATGCCCTACTTCTCTCCAAACTCACTGATAAAAATGATGTAAAATTTGTCTATACTATGGTTAAGCACCAAGGAAAAGTCTATTTTACCTGTTCAAGTATTACAAAAGAACAATATAAAAAGAACTTCTACTTAGCCTATCTTTTAGAATACAAAGGTGCTACTCAAAAACTCAAAGATTCTTTTGACAACCATCAACCCTATTTTGGAGAAGCAACCGATGAGTATGGAACATTTCGCTCTATCATCATGCCCAGACAAACAAAAGATGGCTATTGGTATCTCATTGGAGCTGATATTGATGTTAGTTTTATAAAAAAACAACTTGATACTATGCTTCTAAACTACAGTGCTGTTTTTCTTCTCTTTTTAGGAATACTCATCCTTTTTATACAGATGTTTAAGAAAATCACAGATGAAGAAAACAAAGAAAATCTTAAAACACAAAAAGCTATGCTTGAACAATCAAAACTAGCACAAATGGGAGAGATGATAGGTAATATTGCCCATCAATGGAGACAACCTCTTGGTGAGATTAATGCTATACTGATGCAGCTTGAGGGTGACTACCAAAACAAACAGCTCGATGCGAAGAAAATGGATACAACTCTCCAACAAATTGAAAATGTGACAGAGTATATGTCACAAACCATAGAAAACTTTAGTAACTACATCAATAAGAACAAATACAATACTCATTTTAGCATTGCCAAAGCACTTCAAAAAGCTCTCTCTTTAATTGAAGCAGAGATAGAAAAAAACAATATCATCCTTGAACTTACCATTGAAGATGACAAAAAGCTCAAAGGTGTTGAAGGAGAGTTTATACAAGTTATAATGGTCATTTTACAAAATGCAAAAGATGCACTTATAGAGGAACAAACCAAAACTATACACATACAACTCTATAAAAATGAAACACATTTTTTACTCAGTATTTACAATAATGGTAAGAAGATACCAAAAGAGCATCTAAATGCTATTTTTGCCCCCTACTTTACAACAAAATTTCAATCACAAGGTACAGGAATAGGTCTTTATATTGCCAAAATGATTGTAGAAAAAGAGTTTCAGGGCTCTTTAGAAGTAAAAAATAAAAATAACGGTGTGGAGTTTACAATACTATTATGAAAACAATTAAAATACTTTATGTAGAAGATGAAATAACTATACGAAAAAACCATATTCTTTATATGAAAAATAATTTTGATGTAACCCTTTATGAAGCCACTAATGGTATAGAAGGTTTCAAAGCCTATAAAGAATACAAGCCTGATATTATTATTACCGACTTACATATGCCTCAGATGTGTGGACTTGAAATGATAGAAGAGATACGAAAAGAGGATACAATGACCAAAATCATTGTTTTTTCTGCACATAGTGATCAAGAACGACTCCTTCGAGCCATCAAACTCAATCTTACAGACTACAAAATAAAACCAATTAAAAGAGCAACTCTATATGAAGTAGTAGAAAAGGCACTCAACGATTTACAAACCCCTAACCTACTCTTTCTTACTAAAGAGTGCTATTTTAACATAGATACAAAAGAACTCATCAATAATGAGCAACCCATAAAACTTACGAAAAATGAAGCACTTCTTTTAGAATCACTCATCTCTAAACCAAATACACTCTTTAGTTCCCATGAACTCTTTAATGCTGTATGGGATTATGAAAAAGAGTATAGCCTTGATTCTATTCGTACTCTTGTCAAAAAGTTACGCAAAAAACTTCCACCTGATACCATAGAAAATATCTATGGTGCAGGGTATAAAGTGCATACTTTAGCCTCAAAAGATTAAGATTATACCGACCTACTAAAGGTGCAAAATGCGAATTTTGATTTATTTAATTTGTAGAAAATATAGAAGTAGTATCTCGTACTACTTCTATCAAAAAGAGAAGAAAACTATTAATCTTTCAACCGAACACGAACAGACTGTTCATGTGCTGTAAGACCTTCTGTGTTTGCAATTAAAGCACACTCTTCACCGATTTCATTAATAGCTTTTTTGCTAAATGAGATGATAGAGCTCTTTTTCATAAAGTTTTCAACACCAAGTGGTGAGTAAAACTTCGCTGTTCCACCTGTTGGGAGGGTATGGTTTGGTCCAGCTACATAGTCCCCTATCGCTTCAGGAGTGTTGTGTCCTAAGAAGATAGCTCCAGCATGTTTGATAGATGCAAGAAGCTCAAATGGGTTATTTGTAGCAACTTCCAAGTGTTCTGGTGCTATCTCATTCATAAGTGCTACTGCCTCATCCATATCTTGAGCTACGATAATAGCGCCACGCTCCTCTATAGATTTTCTAGCTATCTCTTGACGAGGAAGTTTTTGTAACCAGTTTTCTATCTCAACTTTTACTTCATCTGCGAGTTTTTGTGATGGTGTGATTAAAATAGAACTTGCCATCTCATCATGTTCAGCTTGAGAAAGTAAATCTATCGCTAAGTGGTGAGGGTTTGCACTCTCATCAGCTAAAACACCTATCTCACTTGGTCCTGCTATCATATCTATATGCACATCACCAAAAACCATCTTCTTCGCTGTTGCTACAAAGATATTTCCCGGTCCCGTAATAACATCAACTTTAGGGATATTTTCAGTTCCATAAGCCATAGCAGCAATAGCACTTGCCCCTCCTACTTTATACACTTCACTCACTCCACAAAGGTGGCACGCAGCAAGTAAAAGTTCATTTGGCTCATTATCTGGTGTTGGTGTACATACAACAATGTTTTCAACTCCAGCAACTTGCGCAG